>ERZ777305.197-NODE-197-length-103038-cov-5.686803_pt1 | contig 103038 bp, 100 predicted proteins | sample MGYA00374965_ERZ777305 | MGnify/ENA primary metagenome ERZ777305 (study PRJEB29328, sample SAMD00013331) | mouse gut metagenome | study: EMG produced TPA metagenomics assembly of the Metagenome analysis of fecal microbiota from mouse which was promoted... | reverse complement strand
TCCGGGCTTCACAGGGCAGGATGCCGGATAACGTCCGGTGGAGGCGACTCCAAGGATAGTGCAACAGAAATAATACCGCCGCATTTGATGCGGTAAGGGTGGAATGGCAGCGTAAGAGACTACCGCTTTTCCGGTAACGGAAAAGGCTGTGTAAACCCCATCCGAAGCAAGACCAGAAAGAAAGCGACAGGCTTGCCCGGCCTGCTTTCAGGTAGGTTGCTCGAGACTGTCGGCGACGACAGTTCCAGATAGATGACCATTCACGACATAACCCGGCTTATCGTTCTGCTTATTTTTGATAAAAAGAAATTGTTGACAAATCTCTCCCCTATGGGGAGAGATTTGTGCATGAGAAGCGGAAACGGTTCTGATATGGAGGATTCATTTGAAATTAAGGTATTCTTATCATAAAAGAATATTGTGTTTTGTTTTCTGCCTTTTGGCCGCGGCTTTTCCGCTGAAAGTACGGGCGGAGGGAACAGGGGATACGGAGAAAAGACAGACGCCCCATCTGATACAGACGGTAACGGAGAAGGACCTGTTCGAAGGGCAGCTTGCGCTTGGCTTTCTGGAAAGTCCGGTTCTGACACAGGGCGATTGCGCAGCAGCATATGAAAACGTGAAAAACTGCATTGTCCGGATTCATATGGGGAATGCTTATGGAAGCGGCGTTGTTTTTCAGATTACGCCGGAAAGGGTTATCATTGTAACGAATAAGCATGTTCTTTCCTATTGGGATGAGACAGTCAGCTATGTGCAGTTTCCGCAGGGATATTATGTGGAAGCCACGGTACTTGGCACAGCATCCAAACATGATATTGGTTTTTTAGCGGTTGATAACCGGGAATTTGAGTACAAAGAACTGGAAGCGCTTCGGTATATACATTGGGATATGGAGCGCTACCAGGCGATAAAGGCGGGAGACGCTATTTTTTGTACGGGAGCGGGCGATAAAGCGGAGGCAGACGGCACGGACAGTTTTTATCAGGGCAGCGTCGGAGACATGAATTATTATATCGACGATTTCGAAGAATATATGATTTTCGGATATGGTTACGCCAGAGAAGGCATGTCAGGCGGCGGAACTTTTGATTCCTATGGAAATTTTATCGGGATGATTTCCGGGGCGACGATGAGCGGTGAGACGGCAAGCGTGCCGCTTCCGGCGATTCTGGAGGCGTATGAGGATATTGTAACGGCGGAAAAACGAGGATGATAATTTATTCATGATGCGGTATGGCATAAACTCGTTTTCGGCACGGTGCAAATATCGCAGGTTGAGAGAAAGGCATTCTTCCAACGGATTTGAGATTCCGCAGAGCGGAATCAAGGGGGTTAGCATGAAGATAGAAGTAAACGAAGGAAAACTGCCCTGTATCGTAGGAGGCGGCACGGCGGTAGCGGGGATATTGTTTGCCGTACCGCTTGTCATGTACCCGAACGGCTCCATGGCTGTCAGGCTGACGGGCTATCTTGTCGTTGCGCTGATTATCTGCATCGGCATCGGTATGTGCATGATGGGCAGGAAGAGAAATCTGTTGGTAGAAGACCGGACATTGTGTTATACGGATAGTTTCGGCAGAAAGAAAACTTTTTCTCTGGATGAAATCGGTTATTGCAGGGCGGCATTGGAAGAAAAGGGCGGCAGAGATTATCTGAAAATCTACGATTTGCTCGGGAATAAGTTATGTAAACTCGAAATCAGAATGAAAAACAGCGCGCTTTTCTTACAGTACCTTATGGATAATCAGGTCAGAATAGAGTGTTCGGAAGCGTCCGATAATTATTTGAAAAGTATGCTTTGCACGAAAACCATTTGCGAGGAGGAAATTCCGGCAAATATAAATGCCTGTCTGGAAGAGGCAAAAAAATATGTATGGGAATGGGGAAAACTGCATAAAGAATTTGATGTGGACTGGAAGATGGGAATTGCAGCTTATCTGGAAGATGAATTATCGGAGAAAAAGCAGTTATGGGAACAGACAGGCTGCAGCGGAAAGGCTTTTCCGTCAGGTCTGCCCGAAGGTTATCTGCTCGTCATAGAGGGATATCTGCAAAAAGACGGCCTTTTTGTGCTGGACAGTAAGGGCAGGGCGGTGATGTTTTATGTGCAGGTAATCAGTGTGTCGAAATCTTTCCGGGCGGGAGAAACGCTGAAAATCCGGTTTTTTGATAATGTAGGGGAAGAACTTGCCTGGCAGCTTGGCTGGCTTGCCCATGCGCTGCCGCGGAACCGTTACCATATGGAAGCGCTGTCTTTGCAGCATGAATTGCTGGAAAGATTATAAAGGTTTCGATAAGAGAAAAACATGGTTATGGTGTCCATGCGCAGGGAAGTGTGTTATACTGTACATGATGGCATTGAGTGGGGCAGAAAACGGTATGGGAGAAAGCAAAAAACAAGGAGGAAAATCTATGGCGTTATTTCAAATCGGCAACGATAAAATTACCATCCAGATAGACAGTATGGGGGCGGAACTGAAATCTTTAAAAAGGGTGGATACCGGTACAGAGTATATGTGGGAAGGCGACCCGGCATACTGGAAACGGACTTCGCCGGTTCTTTTTCCGTTGGTGGGCGGTTTAAAAAACGGCGAATATCTTCATGAGGGCCGCCGCTGTCAGCTGGAGAAACACGGATTTGCCAGAAATATGCAGTTTACGTTGAAAAGCCAGACGAACAGGGAAATCTGGTTTACGCTGGAATCGAATGCGGAGACATTGGAGAAATATCCCTATGCGTTTGTGTTGGAACTTGGATATGAATTAGAAGATAATACGGTGATTGTCAAGTGGAAAGTGACCAATCCTGCATCCGGCGAAATGTATTTTTCCATTGGCGGCCATCCGGCCATCCGGTGTCCGATTGTGGAGGATACCAAACAGACGGATTACCGCATTCGCTTTGATGTGAAGGACAAGATAACGACCGACGTGATTGAAAATGGTCTGGTGAGTAACGGAAAACGTGATTATCCGTTGGAGAACGGGCATTTGAGACTGACGGAGCATTTGTTTGATGAAGACGCGCTCGTGGCAGAAGGACATCAGGCGCATGAGGTCGCATTTGTGAAACCGGACGGAAATACATATCTGACGGTGCGTTTTGATGCGCCGGTTTTCGGCATTTGGTCGCCGGGGCGAAACGCGCCTTTTATCTGTGTTGAACCCTGGTATGGAAGATGTGATGCGCTTGATTTTGAGGGAACCTGGGAAGAACGGGAATGGGGACAGTATCTGGTGGCAGGCGAAAGCTTTGAAGCATCTTATCGGATTATCGTTTGATAGGCAGACGAAGAAATGGAGTTAAAAATGGAAATGGGACCGATTGTACAATGTGTGGGGCTCACCAAAACATATGGCGGGAAACCGGCGCTGAACCAGATTTATCTGAATCTGGAACGGGGAAAAATTATCGGGCTTCTCGGACCGAACGGGAGCGGTAAGACGACACTTATTAAAATTATGAACGGCCTTTTGCGGCAGTCAGCAGGAGAAATTTTTATCGGAGGCACAAAACCCGGCATTGAAACAAAATATAAAATCTCATATCTTCCGGAGCGGACCTACCTCCATTCCGGCATGAAAGTGCTGGAAATGGTGCAGTATTTTCAGGACTTTTATCCGGATTTCAGAATCGAAAGGGCTTTCGATATGCTGCACAGGCTTCAGATTCCGCCGAATGAGCGGCTGAAAAATCTTTCCAAAGGAACGAAGGAAAAGGTACAGCTTATCCTCGTGATGAGCAGGGACGCCGATTTGTATGTGCTGGATGAGCCGATTGCGGGCGTGGACCCGGCGTCGCGGGATTATATTCTGCGTACGATAGTCAGCAATTATAACAGAAATGCCTCGGTCCTGCTTTCGACGCATTTGATTTCCGATGTGGAGAGCATTTTGGACGAAGTCGTTTTCATCAAATACGGCAATATTATTCTGCAGGCTCCGGCGGAGCAGATAAGGCAGCGGGAAGGTAAGTCGATAGACCGCTTTTTCAGGGAGGTGTTTGCATGTTAGGGAAACTGATGAAATATGAGTGGAAGGCGACATGGAAACTGCTGATTCCCCTGAACCTTTTTATCGTGGTCATGTCGGTTCTGGCCTATACGACCGTACAGCTTGAATTTTTTGAATCCAATAATGATTTGGTCATAATGACGGGAACGCTTCTGCTTCTGGCTTACGTTCTCAGTATGTTTGTGATTTCGATTGTCACGGTTATCTATCTGATTTACCGGTTTTATACGTCGGTTTACGGGGATGAAGGATATCTGCTGCATACGCTTCCGGTGGATAAGCATCATATTATCGTTTCCAAAGCCGTTGTCAGCGTTTCCTGGGTTATTTTAAATATTTTTCTGATTTATCTTTCCGTTCTGTTTCTGATTTCGACGCAGGGAAGGTTTTCCCGGACGATTGTGGACGGGTTTGAGTTTTATATAGATACGCTGAACAATTATAACAGAATCGATACATTCGGTATATTCATGACGCTTATAACATCGTTTTTTGCGCTGCTTGCGCGGGTTTTAAAGATTACGGCCTGTATTTCTCTCGGTCAGTTGTCTTCAAACCATAAAGTGCTCAGTTCCATCGGCTTTTATTATGCAATTTATATTGTACAGAGAATGTTTACGCTGCTGTATTATGTGATACACGCACTGGTTATCAGGGCTGCGGATTATACCTATTATTATAATCCATTTGGTTCATCGTGGGCGTTTACGCTGCTGTCCAGTCTGATTTACAGCGTTATTTTCTATTTTCTGACGTGGTATGTGATGGACCGCAGACTGAATCTGGATTAGGACCACAGTGTTGACAGATTCGAAAAACAGGAGCAGAATAAGGAATTGAAATAAGACAGATGGAAAGAACAGGCAGAAAGAACATGTGGAAAGGACATGGTGGGCAGGATGACAAAAATTGATATTGTATCCGGTTTTCTCGGAGCCGGAAAGACGACGTTGATAAAAAAGCTGTTAAAGGAAGCTTTGCAGAATACACAGGTTGTTTTGATTGAAAACGAGTTTGGAGAGATTGGCATAGACGGCGGATTTTTAAAAGAAGCGGGCATAGAAATCAAGGAGATGAATTCCGGCTGTATCTGCTGTTCGCTCGTAGGGGACTTTGCGGCTTCTTTAAAAGAAGTGCTTTCTACCTATACGCCGGAGCGCGTATTGATTGAGCCTTCGGGTGTCGGAAAATTGTCCGACGTCATGAAGGCTGTACAGGGCGCCATGCAGAACGAGGAAGTCGTGCTGAACAGCGCGGTTGTCGTTGTAGACGCCGGAAAATGCAAAATGTATATGAAGAATTTTGGAGAGTTCTTTATCAATCAGATTGCATATGCCGGAACCATTATCCTGAGCCGGACAGGGAAGATGAGTGAAGAAAAAGTTTCGGCCTGCGCAGCCCTGTTACGCGAACACAACGCGAAAGCAACGATTATTACGACGCCCTGGGAAGAACTGGAAGGAATGGACATCCTGAATACAATTGAGGGCGCAAAAGATTTGGAAGCGGAACTGATGAAGGAAGTTATGGCGCGTAGAGACGAGCATGAGCATCATCACGAGCATCACCACGACGATGAGCACGAGCACCATCATCACGAAGACCATGAGCATCATCACGAACATCACCACGAACATCACCACGAACATCACCACGAAGACCATGAGCACCACCATCATCACGACAGCGGCCACGGGCATCATCATGACGAAGAGCACAGTGGCCACGAGCATCACCACGAAGAGCATGAACACCATCATGACGAAGAGCACAGCGGCCACGAGCATCATCACGATGGCCATGAGCATCATCATCATGCGGATGAAATTTTCACAAGTTGGGGAATTGAGACGCCGTTGTCTTATACGCGGGACGAAATAGCAGAGCGGCTGAAAAAGCTGGAACAGGAAGAGGAATACGGCATCGTGCTCCGGGCAAAGGGGATGGTAGCCGCAGGAGACGGAACATGGGTTTATTTTGACTATGTTCCGGAAGAATGCGATATCAGAGCCGGAAAGCCGGACGTGACGGGTAAAATCTGTGTCATCGGTTCGAAGCTGAAAGAGGAAAAACTGGAGACGCTGTTTCAGAAATAAGCGGTCCGAGAGTGTAAGAAAGGGGCAGGATTGACATTATGAAACCGGTATATATCATCAACGGTTTTCTCGAAAGCGGAAAAACGGAATTTATTACTTATACGCTGGCACAGCCTTATTTTCAGGTGCGGGGCAAAACGCTTCTTCTGCTATGCGAGGAGGGCGAAGTCGAGTATGACGAAAAGCTGCTTGCACAAAGCAGAACGGAAATAGAGCTGATTGAAGAGGAAAAGGATTTTCATTCCGCGCATTTAATAGAACTGGAGAAAAAGCATAAACCGGAGCGTATTATCATCGAATATAACGGGATGTGGAACTGTAAGAATATGAAACTCCCCTGGCACTGGAGCGTCGAACAGCAGGTGACGACGATTGACGCTTCTACTTTTCCGATGTATTTTACGAACATGAAGTCGCTGCTTGCGGAGATGATACGGAAATCGGAGCTGATTATTTTCAACCGTTGTGACGGTGTGGAAGACCTGAGCAGTTATAAAAGGAATGTCAAGGCAATCAACCAGAAAGCGGAACTTGTATTTGAGGACGCGAACGGCGAAGTCAACGAGATTATGGAGGATGATTTGCCTTATGACCTGACGTCGCCGATATTGGAACTGGACAACGAAAGCTACGGTGTCTGGTATCTGGATTCCCTGGACCATATCGGACGGTATGAGGGCAAGACCGTGCAGTTTACGGCGATGGTGCTTGTACCGAAGAATTTTCCGAAAGGGTATTTCGTGCCGGGCAGAATGGCAATGACCTGCTGTGCCGATGATATGGCTTTTCTCGGATTTGCCTGTGAATATGACAAAACCGATAAGCTGACCGACAAACAGTGGGTAAAAGTAACCGCTAAAATCGCGAATGAATATTTTGCCGATTATGGCGGAGAAGGGCCTGTTCTCCATGCGCTCAGTGTGGAGCAGACCAAAAAGCCCAAAGAGGAAATCATCAGTTTCTTTTAACAGAAAACGATGAGACCGATACCCGCAAAGGCGGGCGGAGAGGTATGTGAATGAAGAATTTGAGAACCGTGATTTCGGCCCTTGCAGCTATTCTTTGTGCAGGGGCTTTTTTCGGCATAAAAGGCAGCAGTATGGCGAAGGCGGCGGAAGAAGCGCCAGAGGCGTTTCCGTCGGTAATTACATGGGATGATTATCAAAATACCCAAAAAACGGAGCCGACCGTGCTTCATTTTTCACTTGGAGAAGGGACTGAAATTGATGTAGAACTTCCTTACTATCCAAGTGTGGTTAAGCAAATAGAATTTCTGGATATAAACGGAGACGGAACGGAGGAAGCGCTGATATACCGATATTTTGCCAACACCGCGACGGAGTATACGCTAATCGATATCTTTGAGATAAAAGATAAAACGGTGCGGAATCTGTCGCCGGGAACGGAATTGCAGGAGCTTTCCGGAAATGTCTGGAACATGTCGTTTCAGGAGAATGCCGTTGAGGACTTTACAAAAGGAGAGGCCGGACTCGTCTGCCGGTTGGAATCTTATGATAAAAAATACGGTATCGTTTTCCGGGATGAGACGATACTGGCCGAATACAGGGACGAAAGCTGGCGGATTATCGGTCATGTTTCCTGGAAGGTGGAGCAGGCAGCAGGATTGATAAAGGAATGTGTAATGAATGGAAAGTAATATAGGATGAATAGAAAGCAATATAGGATATAGAATGAATGGAAAGCAATATAGAATAAATGAAAGTAATATATAATAATTAGAAAGTAATATATAATGAATAAAAAGTAATATATACTTGACATATAGACTTATATATGATACTTTTTGAAAAAGAAGAAAGGAGAGCGGCATGGCAAGAAATATTGCAATCAAAGTGGCGCGGACAGAGAAAGACATGACGCAGAAGAATCTTGCGGAAGCTGTTGGTGTATCGAGACAGACGATTAACGCCATAGAACAGGGAGAGTATAATCCGACGATTAAGCTGTGCCGTGCCATCTGTCGTGTTCTTGAAAAAGGATTGGACGACTTATTCTGGGAAGAAGACTGAAAGGGGAAATCTGGAGATGAAAAACAGACTGGATGAGATGCAGGAACAGAAATTGTTAAAAATTGAGCACAATGGATGCTGGCTCGCTTTTTACGGGCTGGCTGCGGTGATTATGATACAGTTGTTTCTGTACGGAAAAGATTTTAAGAGTGTTGCGGGGGAATGGGTAGTTTTTATGTGTCTCTCCTGGTATATTGTGGGCAGCTGCATAAAGAACGGCATCTGGGACAGGAAGCTTTCGCCCGAGCCGAAGACAAATTTGAAGGTCAGTCTGATTGGCGCAGATATCGCCGGATTTGCTGTTTTCTATCTCAAATATCATGAACATAATTTGCTGTGGGGAGCCGCCGCAAGCGGAATTATTATTTTTCTGATTGTATTTGCAACGTGCCTGGTGGGACTGACGCTTATGTCGCGTCTGTATCGGAAGCGGATGGAGAGACTGGAAAACGGAGAAGAGGAGACGGAAAAGCATGGGGAAGAATAGGATTACGGCAGACTGCCTTGTAAAGACCTTTACAAAGAACGAGAAGAAAAGCAGGAAAGTGGATGTCAATGCGGTGGACGGTATCTCCATGACAGTGCAGGAAGGAGAAATTGTCGGCATTCTCGGGCCGAACGGCGCCGGAAAGACGACGCTTCTGCGGATGATGTCCCGATTGATGCGGCCCACGCATGGTACGGTGAGCATTCAAATCGGAGAAGAAGAAATAACGGATGATATTGAAATTAAAAGACATATCGGGTATCTGTCCAATAATACGAAACTTTATGGGAGGCTTTCTGCCAGAGAACTGCTGCAGATGCTCGGTGTTCTTTATGGGATGAGCAAAACGGATACGGAGCGGAAAATCGAGGAAATCAGCGATATTCTTTCGATGGAAAGTTTTCTTGATAATCGGATTGAAAAATTGTCCACAGGGCAGACGCAGCGGGCCTCAATCGCCCGATGTCTTGTGCATGACCCGCAGGTTTATATTTTTGACGAGCCGACGCTCGGCCTGGATATTTTGAGCAGCGCCGCCATTATTGAATTTATGAAAAAAGAGCGGGACAGAGGCAAAATAATCCTGTATTCCACGCATTATATGGAGGAAGCGGAATATTTATGCGACCGCATCGTGATGATACACCGGGGGAAAATCGTAAGCGAAGGCTCGCCCGACAGTCTGAAAGCGCAGACCGGAAAGGAAAACCTGCGGGAGGTTTTTGCGGAGCTGATTGCAAAGGAGGGAATTGCGGATGAACACTAAAATCATTCGGACGCTTGTCAGAAAAGAAATGCTGGATGTATTTCGAGATAAAAAAACGGTTGTTATTATGCTTTTTATACCGGTCATTCTCTATCCTCTTATTTTTTTCGGAGGCATGCAGGCGGTGGCAATGATTTCGGCCAGCATGAAGGAACAGAATTATCGGATTGTCGTAGACGCAGCGGATGACGGCGCTTTTGCACGGATGCTTGCGGAGAAGGGAAAAGAGCAGGATGGCGGCAATGCGGAAACGGCTGAAGAGACGGCTGCAAAACAGGACGAAGAAGAGAACTATACGATAACGCTTGTGGATGCCGGAACCGTTGGGGATTACGAAGCGGCGCTCAACGACGAGCTGATTGATGTCTATGTGTCCGGTGCGCTGCAAAACGGAAAGATGGAATACGACATTTATTATCTTTCTTCGGTGACGAACTCATCCTATGCCAAAAATATTGTGACGGAAGCGTTTGATGAGTTTCGGGAAGTCCTGACGAAAGAAAAAATCCGGGAAGCCGGGCTGGATGTGCATGAAATTCTGGAGCCGATTCTTTATGAAAAAAAGGATACGGCGAGCAGCGAACAGTCTCTTGGCAGTATCATGGGTTCGATTCTGCCGTTTATGCTGATTATCAGTCTGATGATGGGAACGATGTACCCGGCTATCGATACGACGGCCGGAGAGCGGGAGCGGGGAACGCTTGAGACGATTCTGACGCTGCCGGTGACGAACAGACAGCTGATTATTTCCAAATTCCTGACGGTTGCGGCAATCGGTATTGTGTCGGCGCTGCTCAATATCTGCTCTATGGGCGGCATTGCCTTTTATATGTACAAAGTGGCGGATATGCAGACGGATGCGGAGGCTTTTGAAATCGGGCGTTTTCTGCCGGCAATCCTTGTCTGTATACTGACGGTCTTTGTGTTTTCTCTGTTCGTCAGCGCGGTGACGATGTGTATCACGGCTTTTGCCAAAAGCTATAAGGAGGCGAATAACTATATTACGCCGCTTATGCTGGTTATCATGTTCACAGGCTATATCGGCTTTATTCCGAATGTGGAGCTGACGCAGACAATGGCGATGATTCCGGTGGCCAATATCTGCCTGTTGATTCGCAATATGTTATTGTTTAAAATAGATTATACGGCGATTGCCGTCGTCCTGCTTTCCAATGTGGCCTATGCCATGTTCGCGGTGTTGTTCCTGAGCCGTATTTATGACAGCGAAGCGATTTTGTTCGGCGACGGGAAGAGTGGAATGCAGTTGTTCGAGAAACGGAGCAACCTGCAAAAAGGCGGTGTGCCGACAGTGTCCGATGTGTGGTTTGCGGTTGCGCTCACGATTGTGCTCGTCATGTATGCGGGAAGCATGTTACAGATGAAGTTCGGTCTCGCGGGGGTCTTTGGAACACAGCTGCTTCTTTTGTGCGTGCCGCTCGTTATTATCTTTTATACGAAAAGGGATTTTCGGCTGACTTTTGGTTTCAGAAAGACGGCTGTCCGGAATTATCCGGCGGCGGCATTTATCGTAACGGGCTTTTATGCAGTCAATGTTGTGATTTCCACCGGGCTTGCCGGCCTGTTCCCTGACAGTACGGAGAATGTCGTTACCGTTTTTGATAAACTCATGAGCGGGAATATACTGGCGGTGCTGTTTGTGATTGCTTTGGCGCCGGCGGTTTGTGAGGAGATGCTTTTCCGGGGGATGATTTTGCAGAGTATGAAAGCAAAATATCGTGTTTCAGCGGCAATCGGCATTACGGCGGCGCTGTTCGGCATCTATCATATGAGTCTGATAAAATTGATTCCCACCGGCCTTCTTGGATTGGTGTTTTGTTATGTGGCGTACAGAACGGACAGTATTTATCCCGCCATGTTGATGCACTTTCTGAACAATGCGTTCAGCGTGATAATTTCCTGCTGTCCGGAGCAGGTGCGGCGGATTTTTCCGATTTTTTATCAGGATACGCTGCGGTTTGGCGATGTGCTCCTGCTTCTTGGCATCGGGCTGGCGCTCATGGGAATCGGACTGTATATTCTGAAAAAAGGCAGCAGGAGAGGCAGGAAAGAAGAAAAGGCGGATTTCTGAAATATGGCGGAAATAAACGATAAAGAATTATTACAGTTAAAGAACCGTCTGTTCGAGCTGGCGGACAAATCATACAGCAGAGGTATTTATACTTACACGCCTTTTTTGAGTCTGTCACAGCAGCAGGTGTTTTATGCGGCAAAGGACGAGCTTTCCTATGCCGGATATGGGATGGAAGGCGGCGCGCCGGTCTGTGAACGGAAAATGATACGTTTCGGAAGTCCGGAAAATCTGGGATATGAAGAGGAATATCCGATTGCCGCAATCGAGATGAGACCGGCCATGCCGAAATTTGCGGATACGCTGACGCATCGGGATTTTCTCGGAGCGGTTATGAATCTGGGGATAGACCGGAACACGATTGGAGATATTTTCGTACAGACATCGGGAGGCATTTTGTTTTGTCAGGAGAGTATCGCTCCGTATCTTCTGGAAAATCTGCATCAGGTGAAGCATACCAGTATGGAATGCCGGCTCCTCGAGGGAGAAATCGCCCTGCAAAATGCGGAACCTGAGAAAATAACGGTAACAGTTTCCTCCGCGAGGATTGACAGCGTCATCGCAAAGCTTTATCATATTTCAAGAAGCCAGAGTCTTGCACTGTTTGGCGCCGGCAAAATCTTTGTGAACGGAATTGCAACGGAAAACAACAGCTATTCGTTGAAAAAGGGAGATTCGGTGACGGTGCGGGGGTATGGGAAATTTATTTACTATGGTTTTGCGGGAGAGACGAAAAAAGGAAAAGAGAGGGTATCCGTAGGATTTTTCGGATGAGAGAAAGGCATGGCGGCGATATATCATTATAATATGGTTCATTGGTTATTCTTTTTTTATACTTATTGTTTTCTTGGATGGTGTTTTGAATCCACCTATGTTTCCATTCGTACCCGCAAGTTTGTCAACCGGGGATTTATGAGAGGCCCCTTTCTGCCCATTTACGGGAGCGGGGCAATTATGATGTATGTCGTTTCCATGCCTTTCCGGGATAATATCATTCTGACGTATGTGGCAGGCTGCATCGGCGCTACGGCGCTTGAATATATAACAGGTGTTTTTATGGATAGCCTTTTTCATATCAGGTACTGGGATTATTCCAATCAGAAATTTAATTTTCAGGGACATATCTGCCTGAGTTCTACGCTTACATGGGGATTTTTCACCATTATGATGACGCGGGTGATTCACAGGCCGATTGAGCTGTTTGTAATGGGGATTCCGAAAAACATCCTGAATTATGCGACCTTTTTCCTGACGGTATATATTGTTGCGGATTTCGCGCTTTCCTTCAAAACGGCGTTGGATTTGCGGGATATCCTGGCCAAGATGCAGCGCGTGAAAGAAGAAATGGAGCGTATGAACAAACGGCTGGATGTTATCATCGCATTTAACAATGCGGACAAAGCGCAGAAACAGCAGGAGCGTGAACATGAGTATGAATTGCGGATAAGCGATTTGGCGGAAGCGCTCGGACAGCGTTTCAACAGCCTGAAAGAGATGATTCAGCGAACGCCGGGGGCCTATGTGGATAATGTGCGGGAGGAAATCGCGGAGCTGCGCGCCCGTTATAACCTGTATATGGAAAACCGGAGAAATTATAAAGAAATGCTTGATTTCTACAAATGGGATATGATTCGGAACAATCCAAACATGAGTTCGGAAAAATATAAAGATTCTTTTGAAGAATTAAAAGGAGCCGTTGAAAAGAAGAAAGAGAAAGAAAAGGAGAAATAACAAATGTTATTCCTCCTTTTTTTATCCTATAGGAAATTGCTGTAATCTAGTGGATGCCAGACAAGAATTTACGCAGTAAATTCTTGGAACGCAGGCTGCTGAGCCTGCGTTTTTTTATTATGTCTTTTCCCGTAAAGTTAAGGAAAGTTCGAATTTTCGGGCCTTATACCGGAAGGCTGCCAGAAATTTGTTGTAGAACCAGAAAGAGTAGACGAGAATTTTATTGGCTTTTCCCAGTTTTTCTTTGGTCGTATAAAAATAATGGGAGCCGCCGGCGACCGTTGGAAGCCCTTTTTTGATATAATGTATGAATTCTGATTCGTTGGCGATATGTTCCTGTATTTTCGTATAACCGAGTCCGATACAGTTATCTTTATGCGAGTCGCTGCCGCCGAAACCCGGCATATGGTATTTCAGGGCGAGGGAAGTCGCGCATTCGTTGGAAATATCGTCTTCACAGGCATTGAAAGCTTCGATGAAATCGAATTTCCGTATCAGCCTTTCTTTTAACGCTTTTCCGCGCCGGGTATTGAAGATGCTGAGAAATTTCTCTCCGCAGGGGTGGGCCGGTCCGAGAATGCCGCCGTAGCGGTGTACAATTTCAATGAGAAGAAGCACCGGCAGGCCGCGCAGCTCCAGAATGCGCGGGCAGAGCCCGCTTGGCATGATAACCAGTATATGGCCCGCGTCCAGCGTATCGTATTCGATGCCGCATAAGACGGTAAAATCTTCCGGTTTGTTTTCGAGCTGCCTGTAATAACGATAAGCTTTGTAAGAATTGTGGTCGGCAATCAACATGCCGTCGAACCCTTTCTGTTTCAGAATGGCAATATTGTCAAGAAGCGCAGTCTTTCCGTCCGGAGACCCTTCCTTCGTATGACAGTGCATGTCCAGTTTCATAATAAATTGATACCTCTTTCATATTCTGTTTGGAATCTCTTGAGATGAATATCTTCATTTCCTATCCTATTATAGCAGATTTTCAAAAAAATAACATTGACAATTTCATCCGATTTTCTTTGCTTCAAAAGCTTCAAAAGCAGCGGTTTAAAAAGAAGCAAATTTTTGATGGACAATAGAACAAATGTTTGCTAAAATAACATGGAGAACGGAAGTCTGACAGGAAGAAAAGAGGGATTCGGATGGAGCAGATGTCATTGTTCGATGCAATGCCGGGAAGCGGCAATATGACAGTGCCGCTGGCGAGCCGCCTGAGGCCGCAGAAGTTTGAAGATTTTATCGGGCAGGAGCATTTGCTTGGACCGGGAAAGATGCTCAGGCATTTGATTGAAAAAGACCAGATATCTTCCATGATATTCTGGGGGCCGCCGGGCGTCGGAAAGACGACGCTTGCAGGAATTATTGCGGAACGGACGAAGGCGGATTTCATTAATTTCAGTGCGGTCACGAGCGGAATCAGAGAAATTAAGGATGTGATGAATCAGGCGGAAGCAGGACGGAAAATGGGGAAGCGGACCGTGCTTTTTGTCGATGAGATTCATCGTTTTAACAAGGCGCAGCAGGATGCTTTTCTTCCCTATGTGGAGAAAGGGAGCATTTTGCTGATTGGAGCGACAACGGAAAATCCTTCTTTTGAAGTAAATGCCGCATTGCTTTCAAGATGCCGGGTATTTGTGCTGAAAGCGCTGGAAGAAGCGGAGCTGCTCAGACTGCTGCAGAATGCTTTGCTGAATCCGGCAGGCTTCGCCGGACAGCGGATAGAAATTTCCGGGGAACAGTTAAGGGCAATCGCAATATTCGCGGACGGGGATGCGAGAATGGCCTTAAACACGCTGGAAATGGTAGTGCTGAACGGGGAGATTACGACGGATGGCTGTATTCGGATAGCCAATGAAGGGCTGGCCCAGTGTCTCGACAAAAAATCGCTTCTGTATGACAAAGCCGGCGAAGAACATTATAACCTGATATCCGCGCTTCACAAGTCCATGCGGAACAGTGACCCGGATGCGGCAATCTACTGGATGTGCCGTATGCTGGAAGGCGGAGAAAATCCCCTTTACATCGCAAGAAGGCTGATTCGGTTTGCCAGCGAAGATATCGGCATTGCGGACAGCAATGCGCTGACGGTCGCGGTGGCCGCTTATCAGGCGTGCCATTTTCTGGGGATGCCGGAATGCGATGTGCATTTAACGCACGCGGTCACATATCTGGCAATGGCCCCGAAATCCAATGCCATGTACAGGGCGTGCGAGAACTGTAAAGAAGATATCCGGAATCGGACGGCGGAACCCGTGCCGTTGATTCTGCGGAATGCGCCGACAAAGCTGATGGAAGATCTGCACTATGGGAAAGGATACCGGTATGCGCATGATACGGAGGAAAAGCTGACGGATATGGAGTGTATGCCTGATTCCATGCGCGGCGTGCGTTATTACTATCCGACGGAGCAGGGGGATGAGGCGAAAGTGAAAGAAAGACTGGAAGCAATCATGGAATGGAAACAGACACATCAGAAATTTGAAGACTGAAAACAAAGGAAAAGATTCTTATAACGCAAGCCGTCTGGCTTGCGTTTTTGATTGTAATAAAAATATAACTTTTCCATGATAACGTTTTCTGTCATAACTTGGACAACGTTTCATATATTGAGATAAGGAGGCGATGGAGATGCAGAAAGAAGAAATCTTACATATTTTCCCTGACTTCATGCGCCCGCGATGGGAGAAGGTGGCAGAACGGGCCGACAGATTGCAGGAGATACGCCTGCGCATTGGTCAGCCGGTTACGGTACTTATGAATCATAAGGAAAAATTTCTCTCGGAGCGGGGCGAGTTGACGGATGAGATATCGTATGCCGGCCGCAGCGATGAAAAAGAACTGGAAGCGATACTCACACATATATGCCATTATTCCATATATGCCTTTGCGGATGAAATCAGACAGGGATTCATGACAATTCGGGGCGGACACAGAATCGGTCTTTCGGGACAGGTCATACTGGAAGACGGGGAGCGGATTCGAAATATTAAATACATACGTTATTTAAATATCCGTATTGCACATGAAGTCAAAGGAGTATCCGATAAAACGCTTCCTTTTCTTTACAATCAGGGAGAGGTGTTAAACACCCTGATTATTTCTCCGCCGGGCTGCGGGAAAACGACGATGCTGCGCGATTTGGTACGGAATATTTCCGGAGGAACCGCTTACGGCAGAGGACGGAATGTAGGTCTGGTGGACGAACGTTCGGAAATTGCCGGAAGTTATCTCGGCATTCCGCAGAACGATATCGGCATTCGCACGGATGTCATGGATGCCTGCCCGAAGCGGGAAGGCATGATGATGCTGATTCGTTCTATGGCGCCGGATGTTTTGGCGGTCGATGAACTCGGAAATGCGGAAGATGTGGAGGCAATGCACAGGGCAGTCCGGTGCGGATGCAAAATGTTGGCGACAATTCACAGTTATTCGCTGGAAGAAGTGAGCCGTAAAAGCTATATGAGAACGGTGATGGAGGAACGACTGTTTGACAGATACCTTCTTCTTGGAAAGAAAAATAGCAAGTGTATTGTAACCGGGATTTATGATAGAGAGAGGAAATTATGCTCAAACTTGCAGGAATCCTGTTGTTGATGGCAGGATGCAGCGGACTCGGCATCAACAAAGTAGCGGAAGAAAAACGACGTATCAGGGAACTTCGGCAGATTCGCCGCATCATTCTGCGAATACAGAATGAGATGACATATGGCAAAAGGGCTTTACCGGAAATGTGTCTCCTTTTTGGACAATGTATGGAAGAACCGTACCGCACGGCTTTTCTTATGATATATAAGAGGTTGGAGGAGAACGGCGGAAGCGGTTTTGGAAGCATATGGAAAGAAGAGCTGGAGGACTGTATGCGGAACCTGCCGCTTCAGAGAGAAGAAAAAGAGATATTGTGTAATATGCCGGAATGTCTGGGCATTATGGATGAAAAACAGCAGGCGGCCGATATCGGACAATCTCTGGATTTCCTGGAGGCTCATATTACACAGGCGGAAAACGAATATGAGAACAGGGCAAAAGTGATTATGAGCATCAGCGTCACGGCCGGAATATTTATTGTTATTTTATTGTTGTAGAATACATGAGGAGGGGTATGTAACGGGATGGGCATCAGTCTTATTTTCAGAATTGCGGCAGTTGGTATATTGGTAACAATTCTGAGCCAGATTTTAAAGCACAGCGGCAGAGAGGAGCATGCGTTCCTCATCAGTCTCGCCGGATTGATTCTTGTATTAACCTGGCTCGTACCCTATATCTATGATTTATTTATGATGATACAAGAATTATTCACTATTTAATCGAGATTTAACTTCTGAAAGAGAGACAGGACAAGCATGGATATTGTAAAAATCGGAATGGTAGGGCTGCTTGGGGTGCTTCTGGTGATTCCCCTGAAAAGTTACAAAAGCGAATTTGGCGTATATGCGGCTTTTGCGGTCTGTCTGCTGCTTTTGACATATGCGGTGAATTATTTTACGAGAATTCTGACCGGAATGGAGCGTCTGCAAGGATATCTTGGAGATAATTCTCAATACTTGTCGGTGTTATTTAAAGCGGTAGGGGCCGCCTATATCTGTGAATTTTGTTCCGGTATCTGCAAAGATGCGGGATATGCAGGTATTGCCGGACAAGTGGAGACAATGGGGAAAATGTATATTTTGCTGATTGGAATGCCGGTGCTGATGACACTGATGGACAGCATTCAGGCGCTTGCGGGTTAAAGGCTCCGGAAAGGCATGGTCGTTTATATGTGGAAAAAAACAGCCATGATGGCATTGCTTTGCCTGATGCTTTTCAGGCCGATGGAAGTGCAGGCTTCCGGAGGAGAAATATTGTGGCAGGATATGGACACAGTGGAAAAGCGGTTTGAAACGCTGTTTCCAGAATATCAATTTGATGGAAAACAGGTGTTATCACTTATTCTTCAGGGAGATATCAAAGGAGCCGTGACGACGCTTGTCAGAGGGCTTACAGGCATGGTAAAAGCTCAGTTTCAGGAAATCAGGACACTGTTTGTAATGGTTTTGGTGTTGGGTATTACGGCGGCGTTGTTTTCCAATTTTGCGGATATTTTTCAAAGCCGGCAGGTATCGGATATTGCGTTTTATTTTATTTACCTGCTATTGACCGCCGGGCTGCTGAAAGTGTTCGGAAACGCGGCTGATATCGTGAGAGAAATGTTAAATCAGGTTACAACTTTTATGCAGCTCTTTATTCCTACGTATCTTCTGGCAGTCGGAACGGCTGCGGGAACGGCTTCGGCGGCAGCTTATTATCAGCTTTTTCTCATGGTCGTTTATTTGATAGAAAAATGTTATCTGTCAATTCTGCTCCCGCTGATTTACTGTTTTATTCTGCTGAGCGTTATCAATGGCATCTGGATGGAGGAAAAGCTGAATCTGCTGTTGGATTTCGTGCAGAAGATGGTGGGATACGGAATTAAAATAACACTTGGAATTATTACTGGGTTCAGTCTGCTGCAGTCGATGATATCGCCGGTTGTGGATGCGCTTGAGACTTCTGCGCTGAAAAAGGCGGTCTCCATGATTCCGGGAATCGGTGGTCTGACAGAAGGCATGTTTGAAATGGTAGCCGGTTCCGCCGTGCTGATAAAGAACAGTATCGGCATTTATATAACTATTGTTATGATTTTTGTCTGCATTCTGCCTGTATTGAAAATACTCCTTTTGTCGGGGGCGTTAAAGGCGGGTGCGGCGTTAATCGGCATCGTCAGCGACAAACGGATGACGAATCTGGCGAACCGGGCGGGTGACGGGAGTATGATGCTTTTGAAGGTGGCATTGTCCGCTATCGCTCTTTTTATCATCAGCGTGGCCGTTGCAGCATATTCAACGAATCGGGGGATAGGATGAACGAACTGGTAACGCTGATTAAAAGAATCGGAATTTTCATGATTGCGGCGCAGGCAGTTCTGCACTTTGCGCCCGGGCAGAAATATGAAAAGTACATAAAGCTGATAATCAGTATCCTGATTTTACTGCAGTTCGTGACGCCGCTCGATGGGATAATATCCAGGACAGAAACGGACTGGAGCGGCAAACTGGCGGAGATGGAAGCGCTGTTCGGGGAAGAGGGACTGACAGGGGAAAATAAAACCGTATCGACTGCGGCGGATGTTATGGTTGAAAGCCTCGAAAATGAAATTAAATCGAGATTAAACGATGAAATCTCCGGAGAGGGATATGTGGTATCGAATGTACAGGTACGTCTGCGGCCTATTGAAGAGGGCAGCAGCAAACAGTATGAACTTGAGAAGGTACGGGTCGTGGTATACGGGGATGTCTCCGGTACGCAGACGGATAATGCGGCAGCCGGGAAGATTCAGATTGATAAAATTGACGTCAGCCTGCATGAGGAAGAATGGCAGGAAGACAGTTCGAAAGGGGGAGAAGAAGGACAGGAAGGCGGAGAAGCACGATTGTTTCAGGGAGAGGAGGAGAAGTCCGCACAGCGGCTGCGGGCCCGGTTTGCCCGTGTGCTTGGCCTGGAAGAGGAAATGATGGAGGTGAGCGTATATGGAGCAAATGAAAAAACTGACCGATAAAATAACAGGTGTAAAGAAATTGCGGAAAGACCAGCTCGTGGTCATGATATTGTGCGGGATTCTGTTATGCGTCGTAGCGCTTCCTGTCAAACAAAAAGATTCCGCATCTTCCGGCAGTAAGTCCAATATATCGGACAGGAATTCTGCTACAATAGGAAAAAGCGCGCAGGCGTCGGAAGAATCCGACAGCGTCTGGCAGGGGGACGTGGCGGAGTCATTTTCTTATACGGCCTACTGGGAAGATAAACTGAAGGGGTCGCTTTCGCGTATTGAGGGAGCGGGTGAAGTGGAAGTTCTGATTACGTTAAAGGAATCGGAAGAACGGGTATTGGAGAAGGATATTCCCGAACAGGTCAGCGAGACATCCGAGACGGATGCGGAAGGCGGCAGCCGGATAATTTCCGAGAGCCGTCTGGAAGAAGCGACGGTATATACGGTGAATGCGGCAGGACAGAACGTGCCTTATGTGCGGAAAGTGATACAGCCTGTCGTAGAAGGAGTCGTTGTTATTGCGCAGGGGGGCGACTCCGAAATTGTAAAACAGAATATTATTGAGACAATTCAGGTATTATTTGGTATCGAAGCGAATAAGATAAGAGTAGTAAAAATGAAAACCAAATAAATTAAAGGGGAGAATGGTTTGAAGAATATGATTAAGAAGAATCAGGTAATGATTACGGCCCTGGCGATTATGATTGCGGTAGCGGGATACCTGAATTTCGCAGGCACGAAAGTAACAGATGAAGAAATTATGACGGTGAACGGCGAGATAGCAACGGATGATTTGGGGAATCTGGCGTTGGCGGACGAAGAAGTGGATTACGAAGCGTTATTAGATTTATCGGACGAGGATATCGAGCAGTCTTCTGCGGATATTCTGAGTCTGGACAGCGATGTGGAAGTGAGCAGTACGGATATTATGGATGAAGGCATGGCGGAAGCCGTGGGAGAAGATGAAACGCCGGGAGAAGCGGTTTTCACGACATCATCGGGAATTTCCACATTATCCGGAGCCAAGTTGCAGAAGGAGCAGACAAGAGCGCAGAATAAGGAAACGCTTTTGGAGATTATCAACAACGCCAATATCAGTGAGACGCAGAAACAGGAAGCTGTAAACAGCATGATTTCCATGACGGACATCGCCGAGAAAGAAACCGCGGCAGAAATCCTGTTAGAGGCCAAGGGATTTTCGGATGCCATTGTCAGCATTGACGGCGACAGCGTGGATGTCGTAATCAATACGGTGGAACTGACCGAAGCACAGCGCGCACAGATTGAAGATATCGTTATCCGCAAGACCGGCGTCAGCGCAGATGCCATTATCATCAGTACAGTAAACGCAAACTAGGTGCACAGAAGAAAACTTTATGATATAATAACCGCAAAGAAAAGCAAGCGGCGCGAAGCGCCATTTGCTTTTCAGGCGGTTATTAACGAGCAAGAGTCCGATGAAATCGGACAGGAAGCGCGGAAGCGCGAACTTGCGAGAGAAAGTCCGCAAAGAAAAGCAAGCGGCGCGAAGCGCCATTTGCTTTTCAGGCGGTTATTAACAGATTACATTTGGAGGCCAAAAGATGAAAAGAGTTTTTTTAATCGTACTTGACAGTTTCGGAATAGGAGAGATGGCGGATGCGGCGGCGTATGGAGACAAAGGCACAAATACCATACGTTCCGTATCTTCCAGCTCTTATTTTCATATGCCTAATATGGGGAAGATGGGGCTTTTCAACATAGACGGCGTAACATGCGGAGAGAAGGAGAAAGAGCCGTCGGCAGCCATTGCCCGTATGAAGGAGGCATCGAAAGGGAAAGATACGACTATCGGGCACTGGGAAATTGCGGGTATTATATCGAAACAGCCGCTGCCCACTTATCCGGACGGATTTCCGCAGGAAGTACTGGATGCTTTCTGCGAAAAAACAGGCAGAGGCATATTGTGCAACCGGCCGTATTCCGGTACGGAAGTCATTAAGGACTATGGGGAAGAGCATGTAAAAACAGGGAAGCTGATTGTTTATACATCGGCGGACAGTGTTTTTCAGATTGCGGCTCATGAAGATGTCGTTCCGGTAGAAACACTGTATGAATACTGCCGGGCGGCAAGGGAAATTCTGCAGGGGAAGCACGGCGTCGGAAGAGTCATTGCAAGACCTTTTACCGGGGAAGCGGGCGGCTATGTAAGAACGCCGAGAAGACATGATTTTTCGCTGCAGCCGCCGGGTATTACGATGCTGGACCAGCTGAGCGGTGCGGGGAAAGATGTTATTTCGGTCGGAAAAATTCAGGATATTTTTGCAGGAAAAGGCATTACGGAATTTACCTATACAAAGGGCAACGAAGAAGGCATCGAGAAGACGCTTGCATATCTGGAAAAAGATTTTGAAGGTTTATGCTTTGTAAATCTTGTAGATTATGATATGTTGTATGGGCACAGGAATGATATCGACGGGTATGCGAAGGCGCTTGCTTATTTTGACGGGAAATTGCCGGAAATCTGCGGAAAGCTGCAAAAGGACGATATTTTGATGATTACGGCGGACCACGGCTGCGACCCCGGTTATACGGTGTCCACCGACCATTCCAGAGAGCATACGCCGTTTATTATGTACGGAGAGAACGTAGCGCCGGGCAATTTCGGAACCCGGGAAACTTTCGCAGACATCGGCGCTACCATACTCGATTACTTTGGTATCAGGCCGGAATTTGAAGGAACATCAATGCTTTATGGAGGAGAATAAACGTGGGCAATTTTGCAGACGAAATCAACAAAAGAAGAACATTTGCGATTATTTCGCATCCGGATGCGGGAAAAACAACGCTGACGGAAAAGTTTCTGTTATATGGCGGTGCGATTAATCTGGCGGGCAGCGTAAAGGGAAAGGCTACGGCGAGGCATGCGGTATCGGACTGGATGGAAATTGAGAAGGAGAGAGGTATTTCCGTTACTTCTTCTGTATTACAGTTTGAATATGGCGGATTTTGCATCAACATTCTGGATACGCCGGGGCATCAGGATTTCTCGGAAGATACTTATCGGACGCTGATGGCGGCGGATTCGGCGGTCATGGTTATCGACGCATCCAAAGGCGTTGAGGCGCAGACAAGAAAACTGTTCAAAGTATGCGTCATGCGGCGGATTCCGATTTTTACCTTTATTAATAAAATGGACCGGGATGCCAATGATACCTTTGAACTTCTGGATGAAATCGAGAAGGAACTCGGTATTGCGACCTGTCCGATAAACTGGCCGATTGGTTCGGGCAAAAGTTTCAAAGGAGTATATGAGCGGGAATCGAAATGCGTGATTACCTATTCCGATACGGAGAAAGGTACGAAAGAGGGACAGACGACCAGAATCGGTATCGATGAGGAGGACATGCTTATTTCCCATATCGGGGAGGCGTTTAAGATGCAGCTTCTGGACGAAATCGATTTATTGGACGGAGCAAGCGCAGAATATGATTTGGACAGAATCCGTGCCGGAGAGCTGACTCCCGTTTTTTTCGGTTCGGCGCTGACCAATTTTGGCGTGGAAATCTTTTTACAGCATTTCCTGAAAATGACGACGACGCCTCTGCCGAGAAAGGCGGATATCGGGTTGATTGACCCGGTGGAAAATAATTTTTCCGCGTTTGTATTCAAGATTCAGGCAAACATGAATAAAGCGCACAGGGACCGTGTCGCTTTTATGCGTATCTGTTCGGGTAAATATGATGCCAGCATGGAGGTAAAGCATATACAGGGCGGCAAGGTGATGCGGCTTTCGCAGCCGCAGCAGATTATGGCGGACGAAAGGAAGATACTGAGCGAAGCATATGCGGGTGATATTATCGGCGTGTTCGACCCGGGGATTTTTTCTATCGGAGATACGCTCTGTATGCCGAAAGAACAGTTCCAATATGAAGGGATTCCGACGTTCGCACCGGAGCATTTTGCCAGAGTGCGTCAGTTGGATACGATGAAAAGAAAACAGTTTGTCAAAGGCATTACGCAAATCGCACAGGAAGGCGCGATACAGATTTTTCAGGAATTTAATACGGGTATGGAAGAGATTATTGTGGGCGTGGTAGGCGTTCTTCAGTTCGATGTGCTGAAATATCGTCTGGAAAATGAATATAATGTCGATATTCGCCTGGAGAATCTTCCTTATGAGCATATCCGCTGGATTGAAAATAAAGATATCGATTTGGACAGGCTTACGGGCACTTCCGACATGAAGAAAATCAAGGATTTAAAGGGCAATCCGCTGTTATTGTTCGTTAATCAGTGGAGCGTCGGCATGACGGTAGAGAGAAATAAAGGGCTGATACTTTCTGAATTTGGCCGTAACTGACCTGATTTATCTTCCGCTTTCGTAAAGCATACGGTTTGCAGACTGAGAGAAAGGTATGGTTGTTTTTATGAAAAAGACTTTTATCTTATTATCGGGAATGATGGTGTTAATCGGATGCTTTGCTTTTATTGGAGAACGTACGGACTGGCTGGATGGGGCGGCCGCGGAGTTATCCGCGCTTTTTCCGGAGGAGACAGCCTTTGCGGTGGGAAAAGCGGAAGCGGGACGGGCGGAACCGTATGCTGTTGAAGAACAAAACGTTCAGATGCCCGAAGAAGGGGCGTCGGAAGATGGAACGAAGGAGCTGACGGAAGAAGAGCGGGCCCGCTTACAGGAAGAGCAGGAAGCTTTTTATGCTTATCAGCAGCTGACGGAGGCGGAACGGACGGTCTATATTGAAATTTTGTGGTCGCTTCTGGAGTTTCAGGATAATGTGACGCTTTCGACCCGGAATCAGGAAGAGATTTCCTATATTTTTCAGTGTGTACTGAACGACCATCCGGAAATCTTTTATGTAGAGGGTTATGCTTATACGAAGTATACGCTCGGAAATATGCTGAAAAAGATTACGTTTACCGGAAGTTATACGGAAGACAGGGAAGATGCCGCCGGGAGGCAGGCGCGGATAGATGAATATGTCAGCCGGTGTCTTGCGGGACTTCCGGCCGGAGCTGACGAATATGAGACGGTAAAGTATATTTATGAATATCTGATAGAGCATACAGAGTATGATGCGGATGTGGAAGATAATCAGAATATATGCTCGGTTTTTCTGAAAGGGCGTTCGGTATGTCAGGGATATGCTAAAGCGACGCAGTATTTATTGCAGAAGGCAGGTATTTCGGCGACGCTCGTACTCGGAAGTATTTCTTCAGGAGAGGGACATGCCTGGAATCTGATTCGGATAGACGGCGAATGGTATTATCTGGACACCACATGGGGCGATGCCTCCTATCAGGCGGTCGGCGGAGCGGCATCTTATCCGGAGGAGAAAATCCCCAGAATCAATTATGATTATTTGTGTGTGACAACGGAACAGCTTTGCAAGACCCATACGATTGACAACGTAGTGGAACTGCCGTTATGTACTTCGATGAATGCGAATTATTATGTCAGGGAAGGGCTTTATTTTTCCGCCGTCGATGAAGAACAGCTGACGCGCGTCTTTGAAAGCGGATACGAAAAAGGGGATGCCTACATTACGTTCAAGTGTGAATCGGAGGATATCTACCGGGAAATGCAGGAAAGGCTGATTGACAATCAGGAAATTTTCCGTTATCTGGACTGTCCGGACGGCATTGTGTCCTATACCGACGATGAGCAGCAGTACAGTATGAGTTTTTGGCTGTGATGATACAGGATGTTTTATATTGTGTCCGACGCCCCTGTCCGGGAGCCTGCGGCGAGGCATCGTTCTCTTTGGAGGCACGCTTCCGCTCCGCGAAAACCAGTAGCGGTACTAAGCTCAAAAGCAGCATTGCGCCGCTTTTTCGCTAAGTGCCGACGGTTTTCAAGGGCCTCCGCCAGAGAACGATGCCTCGCCGCAGGCTCCCGGACAGGGACGCCGGACACAACAAATTTGTGGAATAGCACTAGGCAAGCGCAAGATATTTTGGTATACTTAATCAGAATGAACAAAATCGGACAGTGAGAAAGGTATGGTGTGGCTGATGGAACAGGAATTTAGTAAGAATACGTTTGTTTTACAGGAAAATGAAGAAATCGGTTCGGTTAAAATAGCAGATGATGTAGTAGCGATGATTGCGGCGCTTGCGGCAACGGAGGTTGAAGGCGTTGCGGCGCTGTCCGGTAATATGACGAATGAATTTTTAAGCAGAGTCGGCGTCAGAAATGCGGCGAAAGGAACGAGAGTAGAGGTCATTCAGAAGAAAGTAAAGGTCGATTTGGCCATTACGATTGAATATGGCTTCAATATTCCGGCTACCTGCCAGCGGGTACAGACGAAGGTGAAGAATGCCGTGGAAAATATGACAGGTCTGGAAGTGACGGATGTCAATATCCGCATTGCAGGCATCAATGTGGCAAAGGAAAAATAGGGCGTATATATGAGCAGAAGAGAATTGAGGGAGCAGTTGTTCAAACTGCTGTTCCGCATAGAATTTAACAGCTCCGAGGAAATGCCCGAACAGGAAAAACTGTTTTTTGAAGATACCTGTATCGCGGATGAGGCAGATGAAGCGTATATTTCTTCCAAGTATCACAAGATAGCGGAGAAACTGGAAGAGATAGACAATATGCTGAACGAACGGGCGGAGAACTGGAATACTGCCAGGATGGGCAAAGTTGACCTGACGATTTTGAGACTGGCGGTATATGAAATTGCATTTGATGAGGATGTTCCGGCCGGTGTGGCAATCAATGAGGCGGTGGAGCTTGCCAAAAAGTTTGGGCAGGATGCTTCTTCAGGGTTTGTAAACGGCATATTGGCGAGATTCGTATAGAGGCGGTCATCATGCAGAATGTATATACGGTAGGACAGGTAAACTCTTACATTAAAAATATGTTCACGCAGGATTTTATGTTGCAGTCCCTTTCCGTAAAGGGAGAAGTCAGTAACTGCAAATATCATTCCTCTGGACATATTTATTTTACATTAAAGGATGAAAAAGGAACAATAGCATGTGTTATGTTTTCGGGAAACCGAAACGGACTGCGGTTCCGGATGACAGAAGGGCAGCAGGTAATCGTAAACGGGACAATTGACGTCTTTGAACGGGACGGCAAGTACCAGCTGTATGCGAAAGAAATCAGCCAGGATGGCGCGGGTGCGCTGTACGAACGGTTTGAACGGCTGAAAACGGAATTGGAAGAACGCGGCATGTTTGCCAGAGAATATAAGCAGCCCATTCCGAAATATATCAGCAGGCTTGGAGTCGTTACCGCGCAGACGGGAGCTGCGGTACGGGATATTATACAGATTGCATCGAGGCGGAATCCATATGTGCAGATTATTCTTTATCCGGCGGTTGTTCAGGGAGAAATGGCGGTTCAGAGCATCGTGAACGGCATTCGTGCGATGGAGCATTACCGGGTGGACACGATAATTGTCGGCAGGGGCGGCGGCTCCATAGAAGATTTATGGGCTTTTAATGAAGAAGCCGTTGCACAGGCAATTTTTGACTGTCCGATTCCGATTATATCGGCGGTCGGGCATGAAACAGACACGACAATTGCGGACTTCGTGGCAGATTTGCGGGCGCCGACGCCGTCTGCGGCGGCGGAACTGGCCGTATATGATATGGAACAGCTGCGGGAGCGCATGAGCGAGTATGCTTACACGATGCAGCATTTATGCCGGAACCGTATCTCCCGTTATCGAAACAGACTGGAACAGTACCGGATGCAGATTCGATACTTGAGCCCGGCCAATCAGATTCGGGAAAAGCGCAGCCTGATGATGAAACTGGAGGAGACGCTTCAGGGGCATATGGAACGGCGGCTGTCCGGGAAAAGACACCAGCTGGCGCTGTATATTGAACAACTGAAAGGTCTTTCGCCGCTGGAAAAGCTAAATCAGGGATATTCTTATACGGCGGACGGAGCGGGCAGAACCGTGAATCGTATTTCACAGGTAGAGCCGGGAGACGAACTGCACGTTTATGTGAAGGACGGCGTAATTCATACACAGGTTTTGGATAAACGGAAAATATCCGGATAAAAGAAAAGGAGTGTTATCGGTATGGAACAGCATCAGAAGGTCAAAGATAAAGAGGAAGGCCTTTCTCTGGAGGAAGCATTCGGTCAGGTGGAAGAGACGATAGCGCTTCTCGAAGAAGACGATATCACTTTGGAAGCATCTTTTCAGGCATATCAGGAAGGCATGAAACTCTTACAGTATTGTAATGAGAAAATTGACAAAGTGGAAAAACAGGTTTTGAAGATTAACGAAGACGGTGGATTGGATGAATTTTAAAGAGACATTAAACGAAAAAACGGTTCGAATTGAAGAAATACTGGCAAAGTTTCTGCCGGAGGAACAGGGGTATCAGAAAACGGTTATCGAGGCGATGAATTATTCGATACTGGCAGGCGGAAAACGGCTGCGCCCAATGCTGATGGAAGAAACCTGGGAGATGTTTGGCGGAACGGGCGAACTGGTGGAACCTTTTATGGCGGCAATCGAAATGATACATAATTATTCTCTCGTGCACGACGACCTTCCGGCGATGGACAATGACGAATACAGACGCGGCAGAAAAACGACGCATGTCGTATATGGTGAAGGCATGGCAGTACTGGCGGGAGACGCCCTGCTCAACTATGCGTTTGAAACGGCCTGCACCGCTTTTGAAAAAGCCCGGAACCCGGAGGAATACCGGAGAGTGGCAAAGGCGATGACAATCCTTTCCCGGAAAGCCGGTATTTATGGCATGATTGGCGGACAGTGTGCGGATATAGAAGCGGAGGAACGTCAGGAAAGCGTAACGGAGGAACTCCTTCTTTTCATTCATGAGCACAAAACGGCGGCGCTTATCCAGAGCGCAATGATGATTGGCGGGATTTTGGCAGGCGCGGACACGGAGCAGACCGCGGCCATCGAAAAATGCGCCTGGAACATCGGGATTGCTTTCCAGATACAGGATGATATTCTGGACGTAACGGGCAGTCAGGAAATACTGGGAAAACCAATCGGAAGCGATGAAAAAAATAATAAGGTAACATATGTTACGATACATGGACTGGAAAAGTCGTCGGAGATGGTCGCATCGCTGTCGGAAGAGGCGGTGCAGATTTTGTCTTCTTTTTCCGGAAGAAATCCTTTTCTGGAAAAACTGGTGCAACAGTTAATCAGCAGAGAGAAGTAATGTTTTCAGGCTGATAGAAAGGCATGGTCATAACAATGTTTCTGGAAAAAATAGAAAAACCAAATGATATTAAGGAAATCGGCGCGGAAAATTATAATGCGCTGGCGGAAGAAATCAGACAATTTCTGATTCACACTATCAGCGTGACGGGCGGGCATCTCGGTTCCAACCTGGGAGCGGTGGAACTGACGATGGCGCTGCATCTTTCTCTGCATCTGCCGGAAGACAAAATTATCTGGGATGTAGGGCATCAGTCCTATACCCATAAAATACTGACAGGGCGGCGGGACAGCTTTATCAACCTGCGGAAATACGGCGGCATCAGCGGTTTTCCGAAGAGAAAAGAAAGCGACTGCGACTGCTTTGATACAGGACACAGTTCCACTTCCATATCGGCCGGGCTCGGCATGGTCAAGGCAAGAGATTTGGAAGGCGGAAAAAATACGATTGTTTCCGTTATCGGGGACGGCTCTCTGACGGGCGGTATGGCTTATGAAGCGTTGAACAATGCTTCCCGTCTGGAGACGAATTTTATCATCATTCTCAACGATAACAATATGTCTATTTCCGAAAATGTCGGCGGTGTTTCCAAATATCTGAACAATATCAGAACGGCGGACATGTATCTGGATTTGAAAGAGGGGGTCTACGATTCTCTGCATGGAAAATCCAAATACGGCGATAAAGTGGTGTCTAAAATACGCCGTGTCAAAAGCAGCTTTAAACATCTTGTCGTGCCGGGCATGATGTTTGAGGATATGGGAATTACCTATCTTGGTCCGGTAGACGGGCACGATATACAGGCGATGATGCGTATTCTGAAAGAGGCCAAAAAAGTCCGGGGAGCCGTGCTCGTACATGTCAACACGGAAAAGGGCAAAGGGTATGGCCCGGCGGAACGGCATCCGGCCAGATTCCACGGGGCGGAGCCTTTCGATATCGAGACGGGCATTCCGAGCGCGCCGAGAACAAAAGCCAATTATACGGATATTTTTTCCACTGTCATGTGTAAACTGGGGCAGCGGGATGAAAAGGTCGTTGCAATAACAGCTGCTATGCCTGACGGGACCGGTTTGAAACGTTTTCGGAATATGTACCCGGAGCGGTTTTTCGATGTGGGCATCGCGGAAGAACACGCGGTTACCTTTGCGGCCGGTCTGGCCGCCGGCGGATTAAAACCGATTGTGGCGATTTATTCGTCCTTTTTGCAAAGGGCTTACGACCAGATATTACATGATGTCTGTATCCAGAATCTTCCTGTTATTTTTGCAATCGACAGGGCGGGACTGGTCGGAAGCGACGGGGAGACGCATCAGGGCATTTTCGATTTGTCCTATCTGTCTTCCATACCAAACATGCACATTATGGCGCCCAAAAACAAATGGGAGCTTTCCGACATGATTAAATTTGCGGTTTCCTTCGGGGCGCCGGTTGCGATACGCTATCCCCGTGGAGAAGCTTTTGATGGTTTGAAAGAAAACCGGGAACCAATCGTTTATGGAAAAAGCGAAAGCATTTACCGGGATAAAGAAATCATGCTTTTTGCGGCAGGCAGTATGGTTAAGGTTGCGCTGGAAGTCCGCAGAAAGCTCATGGAGAAAGGGTATTCCTGCTCTTTGACCAATGCGCGTTTTGTGAAGCCAATCGACGAAGAAGCTATAAAAGCAGCCTGTGAGGAACATTCGCTGCTCGTAACGATGGAAGAGAATGTGGCAAGCGGCGGTTTTGGCGAAAAGGTTCGCGCCTATGTGGATTTGCTGCAGACGGAAACGAAAGTGATATGCGTTACCATTCCCGACGCGTATGTGGAACATGGCAACGTGGAATTGCTGAAACAGGAAGTAGGCATTGACGCGGATTCCGTCGTGGAGCGTATTGTGGCATATCAGCAGACTGCGGGAAAGGCATAGATACAGCATGAAAGAACGGTTGGATATTCTGCTTGTCAGACAGGGGCTTGCGCCTTCCAGAGAAAAGGCGAAAGCCGTGATTATGACCGGAAACGTTTATGTGAACGGGCAGCGGGAAGATAAAGCCGGCGCCGCGTTTGAAGAGGAAAAAGTACATATTGAAGTAAAAGGCGCCGCGCCGAAATATGTGAGCAGGGGCGGGCTGAAGCTGGAAAAAGCGATGGAGGCTTTTGCAATCGGCCTGGCGGATATGGTCTGTATGGATATTGGCGCATCTACCGGCGGTTTTACGGACTGCATGCTGCAAAACGGTGCGGCAAAGGTTTATTCCGTCGATGTGGGACATGGACAGCTCGCGTGGAAGCTGCGGCAGGACGAGCGGGTTATCTGTATGGAAAAAACCAATTTCCGTTATGTACAGCCGGAAGATATTGCGGACAGACTGGACTTTGCGTCCGTTGACGTGTCTTTTATTTCATTAACCAAAATTCTGATACCCGCAAGAAATCTGTTAAAGGTTCCGGGCCGCATGGTCTGCCTGATTAAGCCGCAGTTTGAGGCCGGCAGGGATAAGGTCGGGAAAAAAGGGGTTGTCAGAGAACCGGAGATTCACGAAGAAGTTATTCATAAAATCGTTATCTATGCGGAGCTTGTCGGATTTTCGGTAAAGGGGCTTACGTTTTCTCCGGTGAAGGGGCCGGAGGGAAATATTGAATACCTGATTTATCTGGAAAAGAAAGAATCGCTTTCGGAAGAAGTGATTTGGCTGACGGAGCAGGAAGCGGAAAAGGCGCTGCAGGAGATGCTTTCGCCAGAAATGAAGACAGAGACGGAACCGGGTGCGGAACCGCCGGTCGGAGAAGCTATGCGGCAATTGATTTCGGATACGGTAAATGCCGCTCATCAGGCGCTTAACACAGACAGGGACGAAAGAGAATGAATCATTTTTTTGTAATCGCGAATAAGGCAAAGGACCCGGAACATTGCTATACCGACAGAATTTCTTCGTACTTACGGAAACATGGCGCACAGGTGTCATGCCTCGTGAACGGGCAGGAAGAAACGCCTGTACGCGTGCCGGAAGGAATCGACTGTGCGATTGTTCTGGGCGGTGACGGCACTTTGTTAAAAGCCGCCGGCGACCTGATGGAGCAGGAAATCCCGCTGCTCGGCGTTAATCTCGGCACACTTGGCTATCTGGCGGAAGTGGAAATCGGCAATATTGAGACCGCGCTTGACAAGCTGTTACGAGACGAATATACGAGAGAGGCGCGCATGATGCTGTCGGGCGGAGTGTTCCGCGAAGGCAGGAATGTCGTCCATGATTTTGCGCTTAACGATATCGTGATTTCCCGCTGTGGCTCCCTGCAGATTCTGCATTTTCATATTTATGTAAACGGGCGGTTTCTGAACGGGTACGGTGCGGACGGCATGATTGTGGCGACGCCGACCGGTTCTACCGGTTATAATATGTCGGCGGGCGGCCCTATTGTGGAGCCGGGGGCGAGTCTTTTGCTGCTGACGCCGATTTGCCCCCATACATTGAACACGAGAAGCATCGTTCTCGCACCCGACGACGAGGTGGTTATTGAAATTCCGGAAGGAAGAGAGAACTGCGTGCAGAAAGTGGAAGCCAGTTTTGACGGAAGCCATAGGGTCATTCTGCAGACCGGAGATAAAATTGTGATAAAAAAGGCATCAAAGACGACGGAGATTTTGAAGCTGAATACGGAGAGTTTTCTGGAAGTTCTGCATAAAAAAATGAGCGAATAAGGCGTGGTTATCAGTATGAAAAAGAGCAGGCATGAGAAAATCAGGGAACTGATTGGACAGTATGAAATCGAGACACAGGAAGAACTGGCGGAAAGACTGAAAAAAGAAGGGTATCAGGTAACGCAGGCAACGGTCTCGAGAGATATCAGGGAGTTGAAGCTCTCCAAAGTGTCGGGCGCGGACGGCAGACAGAAATATATTATGTATGAGCGGGACAGTGAAAACGGCAGGCTTGGCGATAAATATACCCGTGTGTTAAAAGAGGGCTATGCTTCTATGGATGTGGCGCAGAATCTGCTCGTTGTGAAAACGGTGTCCGGCATGGCGATGGCGGTTGCCGCGGCGGTGGATGCGATGAAGATGCAGGAAGTCGTCGGATGTATCGCCGGAGACGATACGATTATGATAGCCATTCGGACGGAAGACGATACGATGGCTGTTATGGATAAAATAAATAAGATGCTTCGACATGAGGATGAATGAATATGTTAGTGAGCCTGTATGTAAAAAATCTTGCATTAATAGATGAAACGGAAGTATATTTTGGAAACGGTCTGAACATACTGACGGGAGAAACGGGAGCCGGAAAATCCATTATTATCGGTTCCGTGAACCTTGCGCTCGGTGCGAAAGCAGAGAAGGATATGATTCGAACCGGTGCGGACTATGCGCTCGTGGAGCTTGTTTTTCATGTTGAAAAAGAAAAACAGCTGGAAGAAATTCGAAGTCTGGAGCTGCCTGTGGAAGAGGACGGAACGGTGATTCTGCAAAGGCGGATTATGCCGGGAAAATCCCTGTGCAAGGTGGGCGGCGAGACCGTCAGCGTAAAACAGGTCAGGGCGCTTGCCGAAATTCTGATTGACATTCACGGACAGCACGAGCACCAGTCGCTGTTGAAAGCCGCAAGACAGCTGGAAATTCTGGATGAGTACGCGAAAGAAGAACTGAGCGGCCCGGCGAAAAAACTGAAAGCGTGTTATGAGCAGTACAGAGAGGTTGCAAAACAGCTTTCCGCGGAAGATATCGATGAGGAGACAAGGAAACGGGAGGCTTCCCTCGCCGCTTTCGAGGTACAGGAAATCGAGGAAGCCGCGCTTCTGGCAGAAGAAGATACGGAGTTGGAAAAATCTTACAGAAAACTGGTTAATGGGCAGAAAATACAGGAGTCGGTAACGCTTGCATACCAGATGAGCGGTTATGAGAACGGCGGTGCGGGAGACGCTATCGGCAGAGCCGTGAAGGAGATACGTTCCGTCGCCGCCTATGATGAAACGCTTCAAAATTTTGAGGCGCAGCTTTTGGACATAGACAGCCTTTTAAACGATTATAACCGGGCGGCGGCCGATTATCTGTCCGGTCTTGAATTTGACGGGGAGTTGTTTGCAAAAGTGGAAAAACGGCTGGACCTTGTCAATCATCTGAAGGCAAAATATGGAAATACCATCGAAGAAATTCTTGCATATCAGGAACGGATGCAGGAAAAACTGGAGAAATATCAGAACTTCGACGCGTACAGGCAGGAACTTGTTCAGAAAGAAGCGGCGTTGAAAGAGGAACTTCTTGCTTTGTGTGAAAAAGTTTCCAAAATCCGGAAGAAAAGCGCAAAGAGTCTGGCGAAGTCCATGAAAAAAGCGCTCATAGATTTGAATTTCCTCGATGTGGCGTTTGAAATCCGTATTGAATCCGAAGAAAATAAAATCGGCCCGGACGGTTATGACCAGGCGTCCTTTATGATATCCACCAATCCCGGCGAGGATTTGCGGCCCCTTGCCCAGATTGCGAGCGGCGGAGAACTGTCCAGAATCATGCTGGCATTAAAGACGGTGCTTGCGGACAGGGATGAAATCGAAACGCTCATTTTTGACGAAATCGATACGGGCATCAGCGGGAAGACGGCATGGAAAGTTTCCGAAAAAATGGGCATACTCGGACAGAAACATCAGTTAATCTGCATAACCCATCTTCCTCAGATTGCGGCGATGGCGGATTCCCATTTTCAAATCGAGAAAACAGTAACGAAGGAGCGCACCGTAACGACGATACGCGCGCTGGAGGAAACGGAGAGCGTGGAAGAACTTGCCAGAATGCTTGGAGGGGCCAGCATTACGGAAAATGTTTTGAACAATGCAAGAGAAATGAAAGATTTGGCAAGAAAATCAAAGCAATATTAAATTAAAATCGCAGTTTTTTCATATACTAGAAAGGACATACACTTGTATGTTCTTTTTTTTGGTGTGCCCGTCGGCACACGTTGACAATTGCGGAGAAAGGAACATGAAAATGACTGACCATGATTTTAAAATAAAAAGATATCGAAGTTTTTTATATATCATACTGGCGTGCGGCCTGATTGCGCTTTTGACGACAGCATACATTGATTATTGGAGAAAAGTGCCTTCGACGATTAAGATTCGCGCAGGCGTCGAACAGGAGCTGGATTTTCACGTTCCGGTCTCCGGAGAAATTTATCAGGATGAAGCGGTAGAAAGCATTTCTGCAAAAGTAGAGAGTCTCCATGTTGACTTCTCCAAAGGAGTCACGGTCAAAGCCGGCCAGATGGAGCATTATAAGATGGATTTGAAGCTTTTCGGCATTTTTCCTTATAAAAGCGTGGATATTCAGGTGATTCAGGATAAGACGCTGATACCGTCGGGGATTCCTATCGGCATTTATGTGAAGACGAACGGGGTTCTGGTCGTCGGTATCGGAGAATTTGAGAACGAGCGGGGGGAGACGATATCCCCGGCGAAATATATTCTGCAGACAGGGGACTATATTCTGGATGTGAATGGGGAAAAAGTGGAAAATAAAAAGCAGTTTGTACAGATGATAGCGGATTCGGGAGGCGAAGAAATGATTATGACGCTGCAGCGCGGCGAGGAAATAACCGAAGTCCGGATAAAACCCGAAGGAAATCCAAGCGGTGACTGGAAACTCGGTATCTGGATACGAGACAATGCACAGGGAATCGGAACCCTGACTTATGTGGATGTGGACGATACATTTGGCGCGCTTGGACACGGAATCAACGATGTGGATACGGCAACGCTGATGCAGCTGGATGAAGGAACCCTCTATAAAACGGAAATTATCGGCATTACACGCGGACAGGACGGTTCTCCAGGAGAGCTGACGGGCTATATCGAATATGAAAACGAAAATGTCATCGGAGAGATTACGGAAAACACGGCGGAAGGCATTTTTGGTGTCTGCAAAGACGAAATCGTTACCCAGACGCCTTTTTCACCGATTCCGATTGGCCTGAAACAGGAAGTGGTAACCGGTCCTGCGCAGATTATCTGTTCCGTGACCGGGGAGCCGAAATATTATGATATTGAAATTATGGAGCTTCATATGGAAGAGGGGAATGTCAACAGAGGACTGGTCATCAAAATTACGGATGCGGAACTGCTTTCCCTGACCGGTGGCATCATTCAGGGAATGAGCGGAAGTCCTATTATCCAAAACGGCAAACTGATTGGCGCCGTGACGCATGTGCTCGTGCAGGACTCGGCCAGCGGATATGGCATTTTTATCGAAAATATGTTAGTGCAGTAGTCAAATTGTGCCGGTGCGATGCCTAAATATTCCATAGACCTTCCGTATTGTTTATAATAATGATAACGTAGGTTACGAGAAAGGTGTGGGGAATTGATTATGGAACAATTAAACTTAACGGTGACAAGAGATAACGAAAAGGTATATCAGATTCTGAACAATTTAATGAGCGGCGATAAAGAATTTCAAATTATGATAACCGTACCTTCCGGAAGACAGGAAGGCAGTCAGGAAAGGGCCGGAGAAACCGTAAGGGAGACGGGCATTCATGATTTGGAAAAGGATGTAACCAATATGATACATGAAATCGGCGTGCCGGCACATATCAAAGGTTATCAGTATTTGAGGGAAGCCATTATGATGTCCGTAGAGGATGTGGAAATGCTCGGTTCCATTACGAAAATCCTTTATCCGACAATCGCGAATAAATATCAGACGACGCCAAGCCGTGTGGAACGCGCGATTCGTCATGCAATTGAAGTGGCATGGTCGAGAGGAAAGATGGAAACGCTGGATTCTCTGTTCGGCTATACGATAAATACCGGGAAAGGCAAACCGACCAATTCAGAATTTATTGCATTGATAGCGGATAAGATTCGTCTGCAGTATCGGGGCTATGGAAATTAAAAAGAAAAACTGATTAACAACAATAATATGGAAATTAATCCTTTTATTACCGGGGGAAATGCTGTATAATAACAGAAACGGCTCAAGCGGGAGGAAGCTCCCATTGGAGCAAGAAGGTTTATTGGAGGGTTATTTCATGAAAAAGATTTTGTTTGTTGCATCAGAGGGTGTGCCGTTTATAAAAACAGGCGGACTGGCGGATGTTGTCGGTTCTCTTCCCAAATGTATTGACAGGAAATATTTCGATGTAAGGGTAATTCTTCCCAAATATACCTGTATGTCACAGAAGATGAAAGACCTGTTGCAGTACAAAACTCATTTTTATATGGATTTTCACTGGAAAAATGAATATGTCGGTATTCTGGAAGCGGAAGTGGACGGCGTAAAGTATTATTTTATCGACAACGAGTCCTTTTTCAACGGATTTAAGCCGTACAGCGACAATGCGCTTTTTGAAATCGAGAAATATGCGTTCTTCTGTAAGGCGGCTCTGTCCATTTTACCGGTAATTGATTTTCAGCCTGATTTGATTCACTGTCATGACTGGCAGACGGGTCTGATTCCCGTTTATCTGAAGGAAAGATTTCAGGGCGGTGAGTTTTACCGCGGCATCAAAACCGTCATGACGATTCACAACCTGAAATTCCAGGGAAAATGGAACGTGAAAGAAGTACGGGAAATTACCGGGCTGCCGGAATATTTCTTTACGGCGGATAAACTGGAGGCGTACAAGGATGCCAACCTGTTAAAGGGCGGCCTTGTTTATGCGGATGCGATTACGACGGTCAGCGATACCTATGCCGAGGAAATCAAGACGGCGTTTTACGGTGAAGGACTGAACGGCCTGCTCTGTGCGAGAACCAATGATTTGCGCGGTATCGTGAACGGCATCGACTATGACGATTTTAACCCGGAAACGGATAAAAACATCGAACATCCCTATAATGCGGTGAATTTCCGCAAGGAAAAGGTAAAAAATAAACGTGCGCTTCAGGCAGAACTGGGTCTGGCACAGGATGACAGGACGATGATGCTCGGTATTGTATCGAGACTGACCGGCCAGAAGGGCTTCGACCTGATTTCCTATGTCATGGATGAGCTTTGCCAGGATAATGTGCAGATTGTTGTGCTCGGAACGGGAGAAGAACAGTACGAAAATATGTTCCGTCATTTTGACTGGAAATATCATGGAAAAGTTTCCGCCAATATTTATTATTCGGATGCGTTATCCCATAAAATATATGCGGCCAGCGATGCGTTCCTGATGCCGTCTCTGTTCGAACCCTGCGGTTTGAGCCAGCTGATGTCACTTCGTTACGGTACGGTTCCGATTGTCAGGGAAACAGGTGGTCTGAAAGATACGGTAGAGCCATATAATGAATATGAAAGTACCGGAACAGGATTCAGCTTTGTCAATTACAATGCGCATGAAATGTTAGACACAATTCGTTATGCGGAACACATTTATTATGATAAGAAGAGAGAGTGGAACAAGATTGTTGACCGCGCTATGGCTGCGGATTTCTCATGGCATGTATCTGCTGAGAAGTATCAGGAAATGTATGACTGGCTGATTGGTTAGACAGCAAAAGGATGGATGGAAACGAAATATGGCACAACAAAAGAAAAAGGATAGTTTTGTGCTTCAGGCCGGCATCCTTGCAGCAGCCGGCATTATCGTTAAAATCATTGGCCTGATATACAGAAGTCCTCTGACCAGCATTATCGGTCTGGAGGGAAACGGTTATTATAGCAGCGCCATCAATATTTATACCATTATTTTATTGGTTTCTTCGTATAGTATACCCTCTGCCATTTCTAAAGTCATCGCACAGCGGTTGGCTTATAAGGAATATCGAAATGCCCAGAGGGTATTTCAGTGTGCTCTCCTTTATGTTCTTGTGGTTGGGGGAATTGCATCCCTTCTCACTTTTTTTGCGGCTCCGCTTCTGGTATCCGACATGCCCAATTCCATACCGGTGCTGCGTGTTTTTGCCCCGACAATTTTCTTCTCGGGACTGCTTGGCGTATTCCGGGGATATTTTCAGGCTCACGGTTCGATGGTTCATACGTCCATTTCCCAGATATTGGAACAGATTTTAAATGCGGTCATCAGCATTCTTGCGGCGTATCTGTTAATCGGCATGGTCAGGAACGAAAGTGAGACGACGCAGGCGGTATACGGCGCGTCGGGCAGCGCGCTCGGTACGGGAGCCGGCGTTCTGATTGCGCTTTTGTTCATGGCGGGTATGTACTATCTGAACGGGGACGTGATTCGAAAACGCGTAAAAAGAGACCATGCGGGTCATCAGGAAAGCTACCAGGAAATTTTTAAAGTGATTATTACGACGGTAACGCCGTTTATTTTGAGCACTTTTATTTATAACTGTTCTACCGTTGTCAATATGAAGATTTATAATAACATCATGATAGATGTCAAAGGGCTGGAAGAGTCGCTTGCGGCAATTCAGTACGGTATTTTTGCGACCCAGGCAATTTCCATCGTCAACATCCCGATTGCGCTTTCTTCGGCCATGTCCTCGGCTTCTTTGCCGGGAGTTTCCGCCACGTTTGCGACGCATCGGGAAAAAGAAACGAGACATAAAGTCAGCCAGGCAACCCGCATGACAATGCTTCTCGCGATTCCGTCAGCGGTCGGGCTCGCGGTACTGGCAAAGCCTGTCGTACAGTTCATCTATCCGCAGAAGGAAGCGCTGGATACCGCGTCAGGCCTGCTTCGTGTGCTGGCAGTGACGGTCGTGCTGTACAGTCTTTCCACGTTGACGAACGCGGTACTGCAGGGAATCGGTAAGGTTAATATTCCGGTCGTCCATGCGGTCATTGCGCTTGTCGTGCAGATTGGAATTTTGATTGGCCTGCTGTACTATACGGACTGGGGGCTTTATGCGCTTGCGGCCGCGAATATTGCTTATTCCTTTATCATGTGCCTGTTGAACCACGCTTCGGTCAAAAAATATCTGGGCTATCGCGAAGATATCGCGAAGACATATCTTTTGCCGGGGCTTGCTTCTGTCTGGATGGGAGCGGTGGCTTACGGCGTTTATACGGGTGTTTATTATCTTATCGGGCTGAACCGGATTTCAGTCGTGTTGGCGCTTGGTGCGGCCATGTTCGTATATTTTGTGCTGATTATTCGAATGGGAGCGGTTAACGCGGCGGAACTGAAAGCGTTCCCGAAGGGGGCGATGTTGGTACATATCGCCCAAAAAATGCGTTTGTTAAAATAACTTCATAAAATTAAGAGGTATAATTCCCTTCTGAATACAGATACTAATCCTGCATAAACAAAAAATCAGGAGGGAACCCCAATGGCAAATTTATCAGAACTTGAATTACAGAATCTTCGTCATCTCATGGGCGGTTACGATGTAACACATTGTAAAATGAAGGAGTACGCTGAATGTGCGAGCGATACGCAGGTGAAGCAGTTTTTTGAAAAAGGTGCGAAAAACGCGATGCAGAACAAGCAGCAGTTAATGGAATTTTTACGCTAAAGTGAGACAGAAAAAAGATGGAGGGTTATTATGCAGATGCAGGAAAAAACAATGGTAGCGGATACTTTAACGGGAATCAACGGAGAACTGGTTCGTTTTGGAGAGATGATTCCTCAGACGGAAAACAAAGAGTTAAAGCAGACTTTGAAACAGTTTCGAAATGCCTGTGAACAGTCACAGGAAGAGTTATATCAGATTGCGAGGGAGAAATCCTATTATGTGCCGGCGGCAAAAGCGACACAGGCGGAAATCGACCATGTGAAATCGCTGTTTACCGAGAAGACAATTTAAGGCCAGTCCGCGCTGCCGGAAACGGCATATGCGAAAATCGGTACAGCCAAAAGGCAGTATTTGCAGAAGAATGTAAAAGTTCCCGGAACACGGTGTCAACGGCAGGCGCGGTAAGACACGGTGTGACGGGAACTTTCTGTTTTATATATAATATATGTTATTTAATTTGTTCCAGACCGGAGATATCGGAATCGATGGCCATGGAAAAATTTGTATAATAAACGACAAACCCCGGTTTGGCGCCGTTCGGCTTTTTCACGTTTTTTTTCTGAAGATAGTCGATTTCCACTTTTTCCTGTTCCCGTCCTTTGGAGTACCAGGCGGCCAGGCGGGCGGCTTCTTCAAAAGTCCGGTCGGGCAGTTCTTTTCCCTCCGTTCTGACGATGACGTGGGAACCGGCGATTCCTTTGGCATGGAACCACCAGTCATTGCCGGATGCCAGTTTGAACGTGAGTTCATCGTTCTGGTAATTATTCTTACCGACATACATATGAAATCCGTCGGAACTGAGATAGTGGAAGGGACGGCTTGTGACTTTTATCTTTTTGCCGCCGCCTTTTCTGCGGATATAACCGCTTTCAATCAGTTCTTCCTTAATTTGTACCAAATCTTCTTCCTGCAAGGCGATATCCAGAGCAGCCGCAATGGATTCCAGATGTTCGATTTCGGCTTTGACTTCTATGGTCAATTCCGAGAGCGCTTCGAAAGTACGTTTCATTTTTCCGTATTTATCAAAATACTTTTTGGCGTTTTCGGAAGGGGTAAGCGTATCGTCCAACGGAATCGTTATCATTTCGTCCGTATAGTAATTCAAGGCTTCCAGCGACCTGGCGCCGGGCTCTGCGCCATATCCGTAAGTGTTCAGCAGTTCGCCGTATATACGGTATTTTTCCCGTTTCTCGGTGTCTTTCATCTGCCGGAGCTGTAAATCGTATTTTTTGATGTTCCGTTCCAGCGCGGTCTGCACGATTTTACGCAGGTCTGCAGATTTCTGCCGGATTCTTGTCAGCGTATTTTTTTCTTCGTAATAATGTTCCAGCACTTCGCTGACGGAGTCAAAAGATACGGCGTCCTTATCCGCATAGAGGGTCAGGGGCAGCGCGGCAAATTCTATCGGCGTCTTTTTCTCATAGATGATATTAGGCTGAAAATCTCCCGAAGCAATCTGTTTTAACAGGGCAAGAAACGTATCGTAAAGCCGTTCCAGCGCTTCCGGCGTCTGGGAACCGGCCGGTATATCGCCGTCCAGTCCGGCGCGAAAGCAGATTTCCTGTGCCATGACGGGCGAAAAGCCGGTATAGGCGCAGTAAAGCGCTTTGTAAAGAGGCATTGGCATGGAAAGAAGCTTTTCTTTGAAATCCTGCCGTCCGGCGTCCGGCGTTTCTTCCAGAAACGCGAGCGGCTCCTGCTTGCTCTGGGTCTGCGGGATAAAGTATTCCCTGCCCGGCAAAACTTCCCGCACGGAACTGACGATGCCGGAAATATGTTTGATGCTGTCGATAATCGTATTTTCATTGCAAAAGATAATGTTACTGTGTTTCCCCATGATTTCAATAACAAGTGTTTTTTGACATAAATCGCCCATTTCATTCAGATGCTCCAGACGGATGCGGATGATACGTTCCAGACCGGGCTGTGTAATATCAAGAATCCTCGCATTTTGTAAATGCTTGCGAAGCAGCATACAGAAACCGGGTGCGGTCATAGGGCTCTGTTTGTTCTTATCTGTCAGATAAACAAGCGGAAGAGAGGCATCTGCGGACAATAACAGTCGATATTGCGAACCGTTGTTTTTAACCGTCAGAAGCAGCTCATCGGATTCCGGCTGCGCGATTTTATAAATACGCCCCCCTGTTAAAAGCTGATTTAATTCTTTTGTGATGCCTGCAATCGTGATACCGTCAAATGCCATGAGCGTGTCCTTTCTTAAATAAATAGAATATAAATAAAATAGCAGATGCTATTGTGATATGCTCCGCCGGATAAAATAACGTGTCCGTAATCCACGGATAATGCCCAAATTGTAACATATTTTAAACGGGTTTTCAATGTCGGATTTGCTTGACTGGGACTGGCGATTATCTTATAATATTATAGATTACCCGTTTTATCAATGTGAACTCGAATACACAACGGATATCCGGTTGGATGAGGGCGCCGGATGAAGAGAAAGGCATGGTTATTCCTATGATTAAGAGCATGACCGGTTTTGGCAGAAGTGAGATTGCCGAAGGTGAGCGTAAAATCACGGTGGAGATGAAGTCTGTCAACCACAGATATCTGGATGTTAATATTAAGATGCCGAAGAAACTGAATTTTTTTGAAGCGGCGATTCGGAACGAGTTGAAAAATTATATTCAGAGAGGCAAAGTGGATATTTTTATCACTTATGAGGACTATACGGAGTCGAACCTCTGTGTGAAGTATAATAAGGAACTGGCGGCCGAATATATGAAATATCTGGGGCAGATGGCGGAGGATTTTGCGTTGGACAACGATGTCAGAGTATCCGCATTATCCAGATATCCGGAAGTGCTGAGTATGGAAGAGCAGACCATTGACGAAAAGGAACTCTGGCAGATGCTGTCGAGGGCAATTACGCAGGCGGCGGAAGGATTTGTTGCCACCAGAGTCAGGGAAGGAGAGAATCTCCGGGAAGATTTGCTTGGTAAGCTGGAAGGCATGCTCGCCCATGTGGAATATATTACGGAGCGTTCTCCGGAAATCATTGCTCTTTACAGGAAAAAACTGGAAGATAAAGTAAAAGAGCTTTTGGGAGATGCGCAGATAGACGAGAGCAGACTTTTGATGGAAGTGACGATTTTTGCGGATAAAGTATGCGTGGATGAAGAACTGGTGCGTTTAAAAAGCCACATCGAGACAACGAAAGAAAATCTGACGCAGGGTGGAAGCATTGGCAGAAAGCTGGATTTTATCGCACAGGAAATGAACCGGGAAGCCAATACGATTCTGTCCAAAACCAATGATTTGGAAATATCCAATCGTGCGATAGAATTGAAGACGGAAATAGAGAAAGTCCGCGAGCAGATTCAGAATATCGAGTGATAAAGGCGGGAACGGTTATTTGGGAAGATTAATTCATATTGGATTCGGAAATGTTGTGAATACAGGGAAAATTATTGCGATTGTCAGCCCGGATTCCGCACCGGTCAAACGCCTGGTGCAGAAAGCCAAAGAAAGCGGTATGGCAATCGACGCGACGCAGGGCAGAAAGACAAAGGCGGTCCTGATTATGGAGAACAGCCAGGTGGTGCTTTCCGCGCTGCTTCCGGAGACCATTTCGGGCAGAGCGCAGAGCGAAATCGGAATGCAGGCGGAGGATTGTCTGCCGAAGCAGCCAGATGGGAGTACGAATGAAGCATAAGGGTATTTTAATTGTTGTTTCCGGGTTTTCGGGAGCGGGAAAAGGCACTTTAATGAAAAAACTGGTACAGGAATACGATAACTACGCCCTGTCCATTTCCGCCACCACAAGAGCGCCCAGAGCAGGAGAAGAAGACGGAAGAGAATATTTTTTTATCACGAAAGAAGCTTTTGAACAAAAAATTGCGGAAAACGGTTTGATAGAATATGCCAGGTATTGTGAAAACTATTACGGTACGCCGCGGGATTATGTGGAAAAACAGCTCGAGGCGGGCAGGGACGTGATTCTGGAAATCGAAATCCAGGGAGCGTTAAAAATCAGGAAACAGTTTCCGACCGCATTGCTTCTGTTTGTCATGCCGCCAAATGTGGAGGAACTGAAACACCGGCTGACCGGAAGAGGAACGGAAACGCCGGAAGTCATTGACAGGCGGCTGGCCCGTGCGGCGGAAGAAGCGGAAGGGATAGAAGAATATGATTATATTGTAGTCAACGATGATTTGGAGACCTGTGTGGAACAGCTTCATGAAATCATCCTGGCTGCTCATAATACACCATTCAGAAATGAGGAGTTTATTGAAAAAATCAGGAAAGAACTGGACGTTCTTGTGAAAGGAGAAAAATAATGTTACATCCATCTTACACAGATTTAATGAAAGTCGTGAACAGCGAAATCGAGGAGGGCGAAGAGCCGGTAGTCAGCAGCCGTTATTCCATTGTGATGGCGACTTCCAGAAGGGCAAGACAGATAATCGCCGGAGATGAAACGTTTGTGGAGAATTATCAGGGAAGAAAACCTTTATCCGTTGCGGTGGAAGAGCTGAATCAGGGAAAAATCAAGATTTTAAATGAAGAAGAGTAGATGCTGTGGCCATGAGAGATAAAATATTATTCATCTCGCTTGGGTGCGATAAAAATCTGGTCGATTCGGAGCGGATGCTCGGTTTTTTGTCCGAAAAGGGTTATGGCTTTACGGACGACGAAACGGAAGCGGACATTGTCGTAATCAATACATGCTGCTTTATCAATGATGCGAAGCAGGAGAGTATCGATACGATTCTGGAAATGGCGCAGCTGCGGCAAAACGGAGACATCAGGGCGCTCGTTGCGGCCGGATGCCTTGCACAGCGTTACCGGGAAGAGATTCAGAAGGAGATTCCGGAAGTCGATATCATTATCGGCGTATCGGCAATCGATGAGATAACCCGGGCGCTGGACGAATTTTTTGAAGGAAAAAAAGAAAATCATTACGGGGAACCCGACAGAGCCCCGCTTGCCGATACGAAGCGGATTCTTACGACGGGAGGTCATTACGCTTATCTGAAAATTGCGGAAGGCTGTGACAAACATTGCACATACTGTATTATTCCGCGGGTGCGCGGCAGTTACAGGAGCATTCCGATGGAAAGCCTGATACAGGAAGCGGAAGCGCTGGCGGCGGAAGGTGTAAAAGAACTGATAGTCGTTGCGCAGGAGACGACCGTATACGGAACGGATATCTATGGAAAGAAGGCATTGCCCGAACTGATTCGGAAGCTTTGCCGAATCGACGGACTGCACTGGATACGCGTTCTGTACTGCTATCCCGAGGAAATCGACGACGAGCTGATAAAGGTCATGAAAGAAGAGCCGAAGTTCTGCCATTATCTGGATTTGCCCATACAGCACGGATGCGATACAATTTTAAAAAGGATGGGACGCAGGACGACAAATGCCGAGCTTGCCGGCGTCATTTGGAAGCTTCGGAAGGAAATACCGGACATCTGTATCAGAACAACGCTGATTACCGGATTTCCCGGAGAAACGGAAGAGGAGCATGAGGAACTGCTTTCTTTCGTAGAACGGATGGAATTTGACCGACTGGGCGTTTTTACTTATTCGCAGGAAGAAGACACCCCGGCGGCTCTTATGCCGGAACAGATTCCGGAAGAAGTAAAAGAACGAAGGCGTGAACAGCTGATGGAATTACAGCAGGAAATCGCTTTTGATGCGGCGCTTTCCATGACTGGGAAGACCGTGGATGCCATGATTGAAGGGAAAGTCGCCGAAGAGGACGCCTATGTGGCGCGCACCTATAAGGATGCGCCGAATGTGGACGGTTTTCTTTTCATAAATACGAAAAGGGAACTGATGACAGGCGATTTTGTGAAATGCCGGATTACCGGCGCTTATGAATATGATTTGATTGGAGAATTGGAAGATGAATTTACCCAATAAACTGACGATGTTCCGCGTTATCCTGATTCCTTTTTTTGTATTGTTTATGTTGGTTGACATAACAACCGTGGATAAATGGATTGCGCTGGCGATTTTTATTGTGGCGAGTCTGACGGATTTACTGGACGGCAAGATTGCGAGAAAATATAATCTGGTCACGAATTTCGGTAAATTTATGGACCCGCTTGCGGATAAACTGTTAGTCTGCTCTGCGCTTATCTGTCTGGTGGAACTGGCAAAACTGCCTGCCTGGATGGTAATTGTTATTATCGCGCGCGAGTTTATTATCAGCGGGTTCCGGCTGATAGCTTCCGATAACGGCGTCGTGATTGCGGCAAGCTATTGGGGCAAGTTCAAGACGACTTTTCAGATGGTGATGATTTGTCTGTTAATTGCGGATATTGCGGCAATCGGAATAATAACAAATGTTATCGTATGGATTGCCCTGATTTTGACGGTTGTTTCTTTGATAGATTATCTGGTAAAAAATAAAGACATTATGAAGGAAACCAAGTAACAAAGCAGCGGAACGGATAAAGAGGTTAGTGCGCCTGCACACGGCGAACGATGTTCGCATGAAAGTTCGTAGGCTGAGAGAAGGGCATGGTTATATCATGACAGTAGAAATTATTTCGGTAGGAACTGAAATCCTGCTTGGCAATATCGTCAACACCAACGCGGCGTACCTTGCCGAGAAATGCGCGGCAATCGGACTGTCCTGTTATTATCAGGAAGTGGTGGGCGACAACGAGGAGCGTCTGACGGGTATTTTGCAGACGGCGCTGGCAAGAGCGGATGTTGTGCTTTTGTCGGGGGGACTCGGGCCGACGCAGGACGATTTGACAAAGGAAACGGCGGCAAAAGTACTGGGAAGGGAGTTATACCTTCATGAGCCGAGCAAAGCGGCGATTGCGGATTTTTTTCGGAAAAGAGGGACTGAAATCACGGAAAACAACTGGAAACAGGCGATGGTTCCGGAGGGTTGTATTGTCGTGGATAATCCGAACGGAACGGCGCCGGGCATTATTATGGAAGATAAAGGCAGGCATGTCCTGTTGATGCCGGGACCGCCGAACGAACTGATTCCGATGTTTGAGAATGCCATGATTCCTTATCTGAATTCGCTTCAGCCGGGCATTATTTATTCGCAGACCGTAAAAGTCTGCGGTGTAGGCGAAAGCAAAGTGGAAGCGATGGTAGAAGACCTTATCAGGGAACAGAGCAATCCGACCATCGCGACTTATGCCAAGACGGGCGAAGTGCATTTGCGGGTAACGGCGCGGGCTGCGGATGAAAAAGAAGCGAAGAAGCTTGTAAAGCCTTATGTCAAAGAGCTAAAGGGCCGTTTCGGCAATCATGTTTATACGACGCAGGAAGAAGTGACGCTGGAGAAAGCCGTTATCGACCTGCTTCTTGCCAATCATCTGACGGTCGGTACGGTAGAATCCTGTACAGGCGGCCTGCTGGCGGCAAGACTGATTAACGTGCCGGGTGTTTCGGAGGTATTTAAGACCGGATACATAACCTATTCCAACAAATCAAAGCGTAAGCTTCTCGGTATTAAGAAGACAATGCTGGAAAAATACGGGGCAGTCAGTCCCCAGATTGCCAAAGAGATGGCAAAGGGAGCCGCTCTCTTCGGGAAGGCGGATGTGACGGTTGGCATTACCGGGGTGGCCGGACCGGACGGCGGTTCGGAAGAAAAACCGGTGGGACTTGTATATATCGCCTGTAATGTATGTGGACGAATCAATGTCAAAGAATGCCATTTCAGCGGAAATCGCATGAAAATCAGAGAAAGCAGCGTTTCTTCGGCATTATCTTTAATGCGGGAATCCATTCTTGCATATTATAGTGAAGTAACTTTTGGAAAGAAATCTTAATGGAGTGCCAGAGAGGAATACTGAGAAAGGGGCGGGAAATAGAAGATGAGCGAGAGGGAACAACAGGGTGACGGCGGCCTTTACACAACACCGGATGTTTATCAGTCACAGAGCAGTCAGGATATTTATCAGACACCGGATACGGACGAGGACAGTTCCTTTGAAAAACCGGTAAACGGGCAGTTTTCAGGGGATGTGCAGAGCGAAAACGGTCCATACGACCTTGTGGAGTATGAAGAGAAGCCCTTAAGCGACCCGAACGAGAACGGGCCGTATGAAAACGCTCCCTGCGGGGACGGCCAGTACGGAAACGGCGCTTATGGAAATAATCCGTATGAAAATGCGCCCTGTGGGAACGGTCAGTATGGAAACAATTCCTATGGAAATGACTCTTACGGAAATAATCAATACGGGAACGGCCAGTATGGGAATAACCCTTATGGAAGCAATCAGTACGGAGGCGGCCAGTATGAGAACAATCCCTATGGAAACAATCAGTATGGAAGCGGCCAGTATGAAAATAATTCTTATGGAAATAATCAGTACGGAAGCGGCCAGCACGGGAACAATTCTTATGGAAACAATCAATACGGGAATGGCCAGTACGGAAACGCATCCTATGGAAGCGGTCAAAACGGAAATGCACCCTATGGGAACGGAAACGCTTCTTACGGAAACGGTCAGTATGGAAATGGGGCTTACGGAAATGGCCAGTACGGAGGTCCTTATGGACCTGCATACGGGAACGGGCAATACAGTCCTTATGCAAAGCCGCCCGGTAAAAAACATACGGGGCTGATTATCGGCATTATCATCACGGTTGCGGTTCTTTTCCTGATTGCGCTCTTTGCGTTATTTTATCATGCGTTCGAGGTCATGTCGGAAAACAGGATGTCCGATAAACTGGTTGACTATAATCAGGGGCATGAATACGATATAGAAGATTTCCATGATGATAATGATGTGGAGCCGGACGATGATTACAACGATGTCTATGATGATTATAATTATGACGACGATGAATACTATACGCTGCATGATGACATCAGGAAACTTTCCTACTCCATTGACTGGGAATACTTCGAGTACGATGCGGATAATGAGAATGTATCCATTATCGTAGATTATCCGGAAATTTCAGGCAGCCATGTGCCCAATCTGGATAAACTCAATAATTATATCGAAAACGAAATTTATGTGTTTACGGATTATTATGAAGAAGAGTATTCCAGGTATATGAATGATGACGGCAGTTATTTTAACGCATATGCTTCCGGTTACGTTACCTATATGAGTGAAGATGTTCTGAGCGTTGTTTTCTCGGAAACAGTTTATACGAATTATTATAACTCGGCATATCTGTACTGCATTAATATTGATATGCGGGACGGCGTTATCATGGAAAATACAGATATCATTTCTGTGGACGATGATTTTTCCATAGATTTCAGATACCGAAGCGAAGAGCAGAACGGCACGATTGACGGCGTGGACCGGATGAGCGACCAGGAAATTACGGAATTGCTGACTTCGGACGGCGATTTAATAATTTTTTACACGCCGCAGGGAATGGAAATCGGCTTTAATTACGATGAAGGTTGGGTAACCGTTACATACCATGATTACAGGGAATATTTGAAAATTTTCTAAAAAGTCTGACAGGGCATCCCGGCAGGAATCCGCACGGAACTGCGGAGGATGCTCTGTTTAAAACGAGAGGCTGCGGCTTCCGTTATACAGGACTGATTCTGCTTTGCATATCCGGCATCTCGCCAACATTTCAAAGCAAAAAAAATAAAACAGGAAAGGAAGGTGGGATAAAGGGAGGTTTATCGGACTTAAAATATGCTATTATACAAAAAACAAAAGTAGTAGTTGACAAAGTCGAACATTTGTTTTATTCTAAGTAAAGAACAGATGTTCTGGAACAGGCAGAAAGGAGCATTGTTACAGATATGGAACGGGAAGAGAAATTAAAAGCATTGGATGCTGCCATTGGGCAGATAGAGAGGCAGTTCGGTAAAGGGGCAGTTATGAAGCTCGGTGACCCGTCGGTACAGATGAACGTTGAAACGATTCCGACAGGTTCCCTGAGTCTGGATATCGCATTAGGACTGGGAGGAATCCCCAAAGGAAGAATTGTGGAGATATACGGGCCGGAATCCAGCGGTAAGACAACCGTTACGCTTCATATGGTCGCGGAAGTGCAGAAGAGAGGCGGCATTGCCGGCTTTATCGATGCGGAACATGCGTTAGACCCGGTTTATGCCAGAAATATCGGCGTGGATGTGGATAATTTATATATTTCACAGCCGGACAACGGCGAGCAGGCGCTGGAAATTACGGAAACGATGGTGCGTTCGGGAGCAATTGACATTGTAATCGTGGATTCCGTCGCAGCGCTCGTTCCGAAGGCTGAAATTGACGGTGATATGGGAGACTCTCATGTAGGCCTGCAGGCGCGTCTGATGTCTCAGGCGCTTCGAAAACTGACCGGTGTTATCAGCAAGTCGAATTGTACGGTCGTATTTATTAACCAGCTCCGTGAGAAAGTCGGCGTGATGTTCGGCAATCCGGAGACGACAACGGGCGGCCGTGCGCTGAAATTTTATTCTTCCGTCAGACTCGACGTCAGAAGAATCGAAGCGTTGAAGCAGGGCGGAGAAGTAATCGGGAACAGAACAAGAGTGAAGGTCGTTAAGAATAAAATTGCGCCGCCGTTCAAGGAAGCGGAATTTGACATCATGTTCGGAGAAGGCATTTCCGGAGTCGGCGATATTCTGGATTTGGGAGCCGAGAACGGAATCATCAGTAAGAGCGGCGCATGGTATGCGTATAACGGAAATAAGATAGGACAGGGCAGGGAGAATGCCAAGCAGTATCTGAAAGATAATCCGGAAATTTGTAACGAGGTGGAATTGAAGGTACGGGAATTGTTCAATCTGGAGACGCCGGAGACCGAAGAGAAATCCGCGAAAGGAAAAGCTTCCGGAGAAAAGGCCGGAAAGAGCACGAAAGAGAAAACGGCGAAAGAGAAGGCCGGAGAAGCAGCCGCGGAATAAAAGGACGGATTCGTATTTATGACGATAACAGAGGTTACAGCAATCAATCAATCGAGATACAGAATTACGCTGGATGAAGAAAGCGATTTCGTTCTGTACAGAGGCGAGCTGCGGCGATTTCAGATAAAGCAGGGCGGCGAACTTTCGGAAGATGCGTACAGACAGATTTTTCGTGAAATTCTGCCAAAGAGAGCGAAACTCCGCTGTATGAATTTACTGAAAGCGAAAGATTACACGAAAAGGCAGCTGACGGATAAACTGAAACAGGGAGCGTATCCTGATGAGATTATTGAAGAGGCGCTGGCTTATGTAGAGTCTTACGGTTATATCGATGACCGGCGTTATGCCAGAAATTTTATCGAATATCATATCGGAACGAGAAGCAGAAGGCGGATTGAGAATGATTTACAGCAGAAAGGGATTCGCAGAGAGCTGATAGCGCTGGCATTCGATGAGCTTCTGGGAGAAGGGGTGGAAATAGATGAAACCGCCCAGATACAAAAATTTCTTTTAAAAAAAAATTTTCATATGCAGACGGCTACCGATAAGGAAAGGCAGAAAATGTACGGTTTTCTTTATAGGAAGGGTTTTCGGACGGACGCAATCAACAGAGCACTTCTGCTTGACATAACATAATTTTCGAGGTAGAATTGAGATGTTGTAGTTTGCTAAATTAGAATGTTTTACCTCAAAGCATTCTATTATAGATGTGTACAATGAAAACCAAATAAGGAGGTGCTCCTGTAAATGCCTATCGGGATAGCAATTGTGGTATCAATACTCCTCACGCTGCTTGTATCGGTTCCGGTTACAGCAGTAGCAGCGACCAACTACCGAAAGAAGGTAGTGGAAGCGAAACTGGGAAATGCGGACGAGAAAGCACGGGAAATTATTGATGAAGCTCTCAAAACGGCTGAGACGAAAAAGCGGGAAGCGTTGCTTGAAGCAAAAGAGGAAACCATTCATGCCAAGAATGAGTTGGACAAGGAAATCAAGGAACGTCGTGCTGAAGCGCAGAGATATGAGCGCAGAGTCCAGCAGAAGGAAGAAAACATCGATAAGAAAGCGGATGCTATTGAGAAAAAGGAAGCAAGTCTGGCGTCAAGAGAAGAATCACTGGCCAGGCAGCGCGAAGAGATTGCAAAGCTGAACGAGCAAAGATTACAGGAACTGGAACGAATCTCAGGACTGACCTCCGAACAGGCAAAAGATTATTTATTGAAAATTGTTGAAGATGAAGTGAAACATGAAGCCGCTGTTATGATTAAGGAAGTAGAGAGCAGGGCGAAGGAAGAAGCAGATAAGAAAGCGAAGGAATATGTTGTGACAGCCATTCAGAAATGTGCTGCGGACCATGTTTCCGAGACAACCATATCTGTTGTACAGCTTCCAAATGACGAAATGAAAGGAAGAATCATCGGAAGAGAGGGACGGAATATCAGAACTCTTGAAACGATGACCGGTGTTGACCTGATAATTGATGATACGCCAGAAGCGGTTATTTTGTCAGGATTTGACCCGATTCGCCGTGAAGTCGCACGAATTGCGCTGGAGAAGTTAATTGTCGATGGACGTATCCATCCGGCCAGAATCGAAGAAATGGTCGAGAAGGCGCAAAAAGAAGTAGAAGTAATGATTAAAGAAGAAGGTGAAACCGCTACGTTGGAAGTTGGCGTACACGGTATTCATCCGGAACTTGTCAGATTACTCGGTAAGATGAAATTCAGAACCAGTTATGGACAGAACGCATTGAAGCACTCGATTGAAGTAGCCCAGTTGTCCGGTCTGCTGGCGGCAGAGATGGGGCTGGATGTCAGAGTTGCGAAGCGTGCCGGTCTTCTGCATGATATCGGTAAGGCCGTTGACCATGAAATGGAAGGTTCTCATATTCAGTTAGGTGTGGAACTTTGTCGGAAGTACAAAGAGTCGCCCATCGTCATTAATGCAGTAGAGTCTCATCATGGTGATGTTGAGCCTCAGACTTTGATTGCATGTCTGGTACAGGCGGCAGATACAATATCCGCTGCAAGACCGGGTGCAAGAAGAGAAACGTTAGAAACATATACAAGCAGGTTAAAACAGTTAGAAGACATTACAAACAATTTCAAAGGTGTTGATAAATCTTTTGCTATTCAGGCAGGTAGAGAGATTCGTGTTATGGTAGTTCCGGAACAGATTACGGATTCTGACATGGTATTGCTCGCAAGAGACATTTCCAAACAGATTGAGGCTGAATTGGAATATCCCGGTCAGATTAAAGTCAATGTAATTCGTGAAAGCCGCGTTATCGACTACGCTAAATAGTGCATAAAACTCTGTGGAGTAATCCACAGAGTTTTTTTTCGCAAAATTCAATTTTTCTACTTGTTTTTGTAAATACTTTGTAGTAGAATAATTCCCAGTGTATGATTGTATACAATTATCCAGTTGTACAAGACGCATACTTCACATTTGTGGTACGGAGGAAAGGAGCACGGTTATATTATGAAACCTTATAAGGAAATGAGCAGGGAAGAACTTGTTTCATTGAAAGAAGAACTTGATGGAAAATTTGAAGAGGCAAAGAGCAAAGGGCTGAAACTGGATATGTCCAGAGGCAAACAGTCTACCGCGCAGCTCGATATGACAATGAGTATTATGAATGTGTTCGATTCCGACTCCATTCTGAAAACAGAGGATGGCATTGATTGCAGAAATTACGGGCTGATGGATGGCATTCCGGAGGTAAAGAAGCTTTTGGGCGATATGATGGGAGTGCCGGCGGAGAATGTACTGGTATACGGAAATTCCAGCCTGAGTGTCATGTATGACGCGATTTCACATTCCGTAACGCATGGCGTTATGGGGAGTACGCCCTGGTGTAAGCTGGATAAAGTGAAATTTTTATGCCCGGTTCCGGGATATGACAGACACTTTAAAATTACGGAGTATTTTGGCATAGAAATGATTCAGATTCCGATGACGGCGGATGGACCGGATATGGACCTGGTAGAGAAATATGTAAACGGAGACGAAGCGGTAAAGGGCATCTGGTGTGTGCCCAAATATTCTAACCCGCAGGGAATTTCCTATTCGGACGAGACGGTCAGAAGATTTGCAAATCTGAAACCGGCGGCGAAAGATTTCAGGATATACTGGGATAACGCTTATGCGGTGCATCACTTATATGACGATAAACAGGATGAAATTCTGGAAATTTTAAGCGAATGTGAAAAAGCCGGAAATCCGGATATCGTTTTTGAATTTTGCTCTACCTCCAAAGTGAGTTTTGCAGGCGGCGGTATTGCCGGAATGGCGGCGTCTTCCGCGAACCTTGATTATATCAGAGAGGGAATGACGGTACGGACCATCGGTTATGATAAAGTTAATCAGCTCCGCCATGTGAAGTATTTTAAAGATATAGACGGTATACGCGAGCATATGAAAAAACATGCCGATATCATTCGCCCGAAATTTGAAGCGGTATTGCAGGTTCTTGACAGGGAAATCGGCGGACTCGGTATCGGCGAATGGAATAAACCGGTGGGCGGATATTTTATTTCGTTTGAAGCGATGGAAGGCTGTGCGAAAGCAATCGTCGCGAAATGTAAAGAAGCCGGCGTTGTTATGACCGGAGCCGGCGCAACCTATCCCTATGGAAAAGACCCGAAAGACAGCAACATTCGTATTGCACCGACTTTCCCCACGCCGGAAGAGATGGCGGAGGCGACGGATTTGTTCGTGCTTTGCGTGAAACTTGTCAGTGTGAACAAGCTGTTGGAGGAAACCGTAAAATAAGAGCGTTAAGAAAGGCATGGTTATCGGCATGGAGAAATTCGAACGTTTGGAAAGAACCCTGATTCACAAAGGGGCGATTATCGATTATTACCAGGACACGGTCAAAGTTCCCAACGGCAATATTGTAAAATGGGATTTTATCGGTCATAAGGGCGCCGCGGCAGTCGTGGCGGTCAATGCGGAAGGAAAACTGTTGATGGTCAGGCAGTACCGCAACGCGTTGGACAGGGAGACGTTGGAAATACCGGCAGGCGGCCTGGAAAGCGTGGATGAACCGACAGATGCAGCGGCAGCAAGGGAACTGGAAGAAGAGACCGGTTATAAAGCCGGAAAACTGGAATTGCTGATAACTTTGCGGACGACGGTAGCTTTCTGCAATGAAAAAATAGATGTTTATGTCGCGACCGATTTAAAGCCGAGCAGGCAGCGCTTGGACGAAGACGAGTTTATCAATGTGGAAGCCTGGGATATCGAAGAACTGGCACAGATGGTTTATGACTGCAAAATCCAGGACGGAAAGACGATATCGGCCCTGATGGCGTATAAGAATAAATATTGCTGAGAAGCGGTGTCTGCGGGCCACCCGCAGACCTCATGAAAAGTATGTATACATGCGCTCTTGCCAACATATATTTAGGTAGTTGGAAAGAGGGCATGTATTTATGATGATAAGACAGGGAAACAGGAATGGTTATTATCTATTGTATTTGTTCATGACAGGTCTGTTTCTTGGGATTCTGCTTGTAAATATCAGGCATGATATCTGGATAAGTGAAGACGGGCTTTTAAATACTGCCATGATAAGGCAGTTACAAAACAGCGAATTTGACGGAAATTATTTGTTTGGTTATATTGTCCGGAACAGGATTTCCACCATACTGGTCATCAGTATGCTTGCATCCACAATCATAGGACTTCCGATTGTATGCGGATATGTTTGTTATCTGGGAGCCAGCGCAGGCTGCATCCTTTCGATAGCGGTTATCCGTTATGGCGTCAGAGGTCTTTTTTTGGTGGCCGCCGGTCTTTTTCCACAGGGGCTGCTGCTGATACCGGGCTATTTTCTGTTATTCCGGTGGGGACTTGACTGTAACAAAAGCCTTTTCGGTAAAATTGACGGCCTGGATGGCCGTTATCTTGTCGGCAGACAGTTTGTTGCGGCGAAGGGAATCAAATTGGCAGGTATTCTTCTGCTGATTGTTTTCGGCTGCGTCTTGGAAAGTTATGTAAACCCGGAAATCCTGCAATTCGTCTTAAAAATTTTTTAATATTTTTTTAACAATTTCTCAACATCTAGTAGACATAAAATGTGTTTGGACGATATGTTGTACTTCCCTCCAAATATGACGGAAATGCCCGAAAAATCAAGGAAAAATCCATTTGCTTTTCTGAAAAATTCTGCTTATAATGTTAAAAGGACATTGGTTAAATTAACATAAAACCAGAGGGGAAAGGCTTCCGTATTAATGCAAAAAGAAATCACGGCATTTATATCTTATTTACATAACATTAAGAAAACTTCAAATAATACAGAGATGTCATATAAACGGGATTTAGAGAAGATGGAACACTTTATGGTGCAAAAAGGGATTCAGAATGTCGATGATGTGACGGAAGAAGCATTGTGCGCGTATATTCAGTATCTGCAGGACAGTCGTTTTGCGACGGCCACCGTGTCCAGGAATGTCGCATCCATTAAGGCGTTTTACCATTTCATGCTGCGCGAGGGAATCGTGAAAGAAGATGTGTCGGGAAATCTGAAAGCACCCAAAATCGAGAAGAAAATGCCGGAAATCATGTCGCCGGAAGAGGTGGTCCGGCTTTTGGAGCAGCCGGGCGGAAATTCCCCCAAAGAGATTCGTGACAAGGCAATGCTGGAGTTGCTGTATGCGACGGGGATTCGGGTATCCGAGCTGATTGCGTTAAAATTATCGGACGTTAATATGCAGATGAGTTATCTGATATGTCATGCCGCCAAAGAGCGGATTATCCCTTTTGGAGGCGCTGCAAAGAAGGCTTTGGAGAAATATCTTGACGGCGTCAGGGAATCCATGCTGGAAGATAAAAAGTCGGATATTCTGTTCGCGAACTGTTCCGGCCTTCCCATGAGCAGGCAGGGGTTCTGGAAGCTGATAAAGCATTATGCACAGAAGGCGGATATCAAAGCGGATATTACGCCCCATACGTTACGCCATTCTTTTGCGGCGCATCTGGTGGAGAACGGAGCCGATTTGCGGAGCGTACAGGAAATGCTAGGCCATTCCGATATTTCCACGACGCAAATCTACGCGAATCTGAATCATAACCGCATCAGAGAAGTATATGCAAAGGCCCATCCGAGAGGATGAGCCTTTTTTTAACATAATTCCGCGATATCATAAATCAGCTTTTCGGAGTCCGCCCATCCGAGACAGGGGTCGGTAATGGATTTCCCATAGACGCCTCCGCCGATTTTCTGGCAGCCCTCTTCCAGATAACTTTCGACCATAACGCCCTTTACGAGATTATGGATGTCAGAGCTTAATTTCCTGCTGTGCAGAACTTCTTTGACGATGCGGACCTGCTGCGCATATTCCTTATTGGAATTGTTGTGGTTGGCGTCAATGATGCAGGCGGGATTGACGAGCGCCTGCTCCTGATACAGGGTAAGGAGTCTTACCAGGTCTTCGTAGTGATAGTTGGGAAGACTCTGCCCGTGTTTATTGACCGCACCGCGAAGGACTGTGTGCGCCAGCGGATTGCCGCTCGTCAGCACTTCGGAACCGCGATAGATAAAAGAGTGGGGATGCTGTGCCGCATAGACCGAGTTCAACATGACGGAAAGCGTGCCGCTCGTCGGATTCTTCATGCCGCTTGCGACATCGAATCCGCTCACGGTCATGCGGTGCTGCTGGTCTTCTACCGAACGCGCGCCGATTGCAACATAGGAAAGAATGTCTTCCACATACCCCCAGTTGTCGGGATAGAGCATTTCGTCGGCGGCCGTCAGACCGGATTCTTCCATCGCATGGATGTGCATTTTCCGCATGGCGATAAGACCCGTGGTAAAATCAGGCTTTTTTTCCGGGTCGGGCTGGCTGACGATGCCTTTATAGCCTTCGCCGGTGGTCCGGGGTTTGTTCGTATAAATTCTCGGAATGAGTATGAGACGGTCTTTTACTTTTTCATTGATTTTGCTCAGACGGCTGACATAGTCGCAGACCGCGTCTTCGTTGTCGGCGGAACAGGGGCCGATAATGACAAGGAATTTATTGCTTTTTCCGGTGATGACGTCGCTGATTTCAAGGTCCCGCTGTTTTTTCAGTTCGGCGAGATGCTCGGGAACCGGAAACCGGGTCCGGATATCTTCCGGTGTCGGAAGTTTGCTGATAAATTGAAAAGACATATATATTCATGCTCCCTTCTTTTGTTTTTCTGGCTAAAACAGATATATTATAGTATATTAGAAGAAGAACCGCAAGCGTTCCGGGTCTTTTTGCAGACGCGCAGGGCGGAAAAGGTACAGAGAAGTGTCTGGACCATCTGGCTTGCAAGCATACCCCACAGGTAACCCTTGATTCCGTATACGGGAATCGCGTAAAAGACGAACAACAGACGGACGAGCAGGCTCAGGATGCTGTATAAAAAAGTGAGCGCCGTTTTTCCGAGGCCGTTTAAGATGCTGTTCAGGGTGCTTGCAATGTACATGAACGGGCAGATAAAGCTGAGTGTCAGGATAAAACTGCCGGCCAGTTCGCTGTTAAAAAGAAGCCTGCCGGCGAAACGGCCGAACAGAAGGAAGATGGCGGTACAGAGAAAACCGAGCAGCAGACAGTACTGAATCGATTTCCATATCGCCTTTGCCACGGCGTTCTGGTTACCGTTTGCGTCCGCTTCCGAAACAATCGGAAGAAGCAGGACGGAGATAGAATTGGTAATCGCGGACGGAAACAGGATGAGCGGCAGGCTCATACCGGTTAAGACACCGTAGACGCCCAGGGCGTCCGCGTTGTTCAGCCCGTAGGCCATCAGTCGGTTCGGGATATAGATTGCTTCGATGCTTTGCAGGATATTGATAATAATGCGGTTTGCCGACAAAGGGACGGCAAGGCGCAGCAGATTTTCCGTAATCTGTCCGTAAGAGGGCAGCAGATGAGCGCCCGGCGTCAGTATTTTCAGGCGGGCAGGCTTTTCGAATACCTGAAAAGAACGGCAGATGATGGCGACGACGGAAACGACCATAGAGGCGCCTTCTCCGATAACGAGGCCGACGACTGCGAAACTGATGGTAGGCGTCATATTTTTGGACGCACAGATATCATAAATCAGATAGACGGAACCGACCCGCACGATTTGTTCCGATAACTGGGTCAGGGCAGGAACGGCAGTCTTTTTGATACCGTAGAAATAGCCGTTGATGCAGGAGTGCACCGTCGCCATCGGAATAGAAAGAGAGATAATGCGCAGCAGAGGAGCGGTTCGTTCTTCCAGCAAAAAAGAAACGGCTATCCATTCGGAATACCGGTAGATATAAGCCATGCAGCCGAAGGACAGCGCCATGGCAAGAAGAAAGCCGGTCCACAGCGTACGGAAAGAGGTTTTATAATCGTGTGTTGAGGTCTCGCTTGCCACATATTTGGATATGGCAGTCTGCATACCCGATACGGTCAGGGAAAAGGAAAGAGCCAGCACCGGAGAGATGAGCTGATAGATGCCCATGCCCTCCGCGCCGAACACTTTTGACAGGAAAATCCGATAGAAAAAGCCGATGAAACGGCTGAGCAATCCGGTAACGGTTAAAATAAAGGTTCCAATCAGCAGAGGGTTTTTGTGCCGCATATAACACCTGTTAGAAATTCATTATTTCATAGTATGCGGGAAGTGTCCAAAGAAGAACCTGCCGGCGTTTCGCCGAGCCGGGGACAGGGACAGATTGGAGTTTTGCCGAGCCAGGGACAGATTGGAGCGAGCCTGCCGGAACGGAATGCCGCAGGGACAGTATTATACAGGAAAGGGCAGAACATGAAAGAAAAAGTAGTTGTAGGAATGTCGGGCGGCGTGGATTCTTCCGTGGCAGCCTGGCTTTTGAAAGAGCAGGGGTATGAAGTAATCGGCGTCACCATGCAGATATGGCAGGATGAAGAACTCGCGGTACAGGAAGAGAACGGGGGATGCTGCGGTCTGTCGGCGGCGGAAGACGCAAGACAGGTGGCACAGGTTTTGGGGATTCCTCATTATGTGATGAATTTTAAAAAAGAATTTAAAGAGAAGGTCGTTGACTATTTTACGGAAGCTTATTTACAGGGATGCACGCCCAATCCCTGCATCGCCTGCAACCGTTATGTGAAATGGGAGTCTCTTTTACAAAGAAGCATGGAGATTGGGGCGGATTATATCGCGACCGGACATTATGCCCGCATCCTGAAGCTTTCAAACGGAAGATATGCCGTCAGGAATGCGGTTTCGGCAGCCAAAGACCAGACTTATGCGCTGTACGGGCTGACCCAGTTTCAGCTTGCGCATACGCTGATGCCGGTAGGAGATTATGCGAAAGAGGAAATCCGCCGGATTGCCGAAAAAGAAGGCCTTCCCGTTGCCAACAAACCGGACAGCCAGGAAATCTGCTTTATCCCGGACAACGATTATGCGGCGTTTATCGACCGGGCCGCGGCGGGAAGAGTGCCGGGAAAAGGAAAGTATGTGACGAAAGAGGGGGCCGTTCTCGGAGAACATCTCGGGATAACCCACTATACGATAGGTCAGCGTAAAGGGCTGAATCTTGCAATGGGACATCCCGTGTTTGTAACCGAAATCCGGCCGGAAAGCGGCGAGGTCGTTATCGGGGAAGCGGAGGATGTTTTCGGCGGGACGCTTCTGTGCGGCAATTTGAATTTCATGGGAATGGAAGACCTGACGGAACCAAGAGAAGTACTGGCCAAAATACGATATGCCCATCCGGGAGAGCGGTGTCTGATTGAAAAGACGGGGCCGGACAGGATAACATGCCGTTTTCATAAGCCGGTCAGAGCGATTACGCCGGGGCAGGCGGTTGTTTTTTACGAGGACGGATATGTGCTCGGCGGCGGCACAATTTTAAAAAACAGGGATATTTGCGGATAACATAAGAAAAATTTAAGAAAATCTACCGTTTTCCTTCACGATATTTTCACGAATTATGTGATAAAATGTGAAAAAGTTGAAGCAAAGGGGAAAGGACGAAGGGGAAATGGTAGAATCGAAATATACACATGTAAAAGTCAATAATGAAATAGAGTTATGTGAAGTTTATGATAAAGAAACGAAAGAAAAGGTAAAAAAGGCTTTTTTCGGCGCGGGACTTTCTTTTTTCATCAAATTCAAAAAGGCCGCTCCGGGCAGAGAAGGCAGATTTATCATCTGCGTCAACAGCAGTCAGCGCAGCGCAGCGAAAACGGCCATACTCAGGAAAGTGCCCGGGGCGGAGAAATGCGTCTGTTTTTTTGACGGCTCAAATCTTGTGAAAGGAGGCGCTTCGTCTTTCAAACGTGCAGTAGTAGCGGAATCCACAGTCAGTTAACAGACCGGCGGCGCGGTCAAAACAGGAAGCGATGCGCGCAGGCTTATGGGCGTCGGACCCTATCGTGATGATTTCACCGCCCAGTTCCCTGTAACGACGGAGAATGGCGGTGCAGGGATTGGCTTCCCGCAGACCCTGCAGGAGCCCGCCGGTATTGAGTTCAATGCCTTTGCCGGCCTGAATCAGCCTGGTCAGGATTTCGTCGAGGATATCCCGGTATTGTTCATAAGTGTAGCCGTTGTCTTTTTGCGGGCCATAGCGCACAACATAATCCAGATGGCCGTAAACATCGAAATCGTCAAAGGCTTTCAGGTTGTCCGGAATGGATGTAAAGTATTCCAGATAGGCTTCTTCCTGTGTCCGCCCTTCATAAAAGGCCGGATAGTAAGGGTCCCTCCCGTTGCAGAGGTGAGAAGAAGCAATGATGAAGTCATAGTCATGGGCGCCGGCGAAGGCGGCGTTTTTCAGGGCCAGATGAGGCTGTAAGCCGAGTTCAACGCCGAAACAAAGCGTTATCCGGTCCGCATATTTTTCACGGCATTTCAGAAATTCACAGAGATAGGAATCAGGGTTCAGGTCAAAAAGTCCTTCCGGCGTTTCTTTCGAAACGGGAAAATCGAAATCCTGATGTTCCGTAAAGCACATCTGCGTCAGGCCTTTTCGGATTCCTTCCAGGACCATTTCTTCCATCGGCGTATCGGAATCGCCTGAAAAAGAAGAATGTAAGTGATAGTCTGCTGTAATCGGCATAGTTTTCCTCCTTGCGTGATATACTGATTCTGGTATTGTTTCAGTGTAGTTCATTTTGCAAAAAATTTCAAATTATAAAATAGTTATAAATTTCCAATTATTTTTGATTTACACCTTGAATTTTATGGACAAATTAGGTAAAATGATTGTGCTGACAAAATTTTGTCAATCTGCATTTTATGTCCGCAGTTTGGCAGAATAATATAAAATATATTTTATTTTATCAGGAGGAAACGAAAATGGCAGTAAAAGTAGCAATCAATGGTTTTGGTCGTATCGGTCGTCTTGCATTCAGACAGATGTTCGGTGCAGAGGGATACGAAGTAGTAGCTATCAACGATTTAACAAGCCCGAAAATGCTGGCACATCTGTTAAAGTATGACTCTTCACAGGGCAGATATGACAAAGGCGATACAGTTTCGGCTGGTGAAGATTCCATCACAGTTGACGGAAAGACTCTGAAAATCTACAAAGAGCCCGATGCAAACAATTGTCCGTGGGGCGAACTTGGCGTAGATGTTGTTCTGGAGTGCTCCGGATTCTACACCTCCAAAGAGAAAGCACAGGCACACATCAATGCCGGCGCTAAGAAAGTTGTTATTTCCGCACCTGCAGGAAACGACCTTCCTACAATCGTTTACAATGTAAACCACACAACACTGACAAAGGATGATACGATTATTTCCGCAGCATCCTGTACAACAAACTGCCTTGCTCCTATGGCAAAAGCGCTGAACGATTTGGCTACAATCAAATCCGGTATCATGAGCACAATTCACGCTTACACAGGCGACCAGATGATTCTTGACGGTCCTCAGAGAAAGGGTGATTTGAGAAGGTCCCGCGCAGGCGCTATCAACATCGTTCCCAACAGCACAGGCGCTGCTAAGGCAATCGGTCTTGTTATTCCTGAATTGAACGGCAAACTGATTGGTTCCGCACAGCGTGTTCCTACTCCGACAGGTTCAACAACAATTCTGGTAGCAACTGTTGAGAAGTCCGTAACGAAAGACGAAATCAATGCAGCTATGAAAGCAGCAGCAAACGAGTCCTTCGGTTACAATGAGGAAGAAATCGTATCTTCTGACGTTATCGGTATGAGATATGGTTCACTCTTCGATGCAACTCAGACAATGGTTGGCGCTGACAATCTTGTACAGGTTGTTTCATGGTATGACAATGAGAACAGCTACACAAGCCAGATGGTCAGAACAATCAAATACTTTGCTGAGTTACAGTAATTCATGAAGTTCTGAATAGCATAAGCTAAGACTGTTAAGGTCCGGCCTCGTTGGGCCGGGCCTTATTTTTTAATCTATAGAAAATTGCGACAGTGTAAACCATATTCACATGTCCGCACAGGAAATAGGAGGAAAGAATAATGGGATTAAATAAGAAATCCGTAGATGATATGAATGTAAAAGGAAAGCGCGTTCTCGTAAGATGCGATTTCAACGTACCGCTGAAAAATGGTGAGATTACCGATGAGACCCGTATCGTTGCCGCGCTTCCGACTATCAACAAACTGATTAACGATGGTGCAAAGGTGATTCTCTGCTCCCATCTCGGTAAAGTAAAAGAAGGCCCTAATGAGAAAGAGTCCCTTGCGCCGGTTGCAAAGAGACTGTCCGAAAAGCTTGGCAAAGAAGTAAACTTTGTTGCGGACTATAACGTAACAGGCGAAGCGGCGACAGCGGCAGTTGCAGCGATGAACGAAGGCGATGTTGTATTGCTTCAGAATACCCGTTTCCGCGGTAAAGAAGAGACAAAGAACGGCGAAGAATTCAGCAAAGAGCTGGCTGATTTGGCGGACGCTTATGTTTGCGACGCTTTCGGTTCTTCTCACAGAGCGCACGCATCAGTTGCGGGCGTTACCAAATTTATCTCCGAAAAAGGCGGAGAAAATGCAGTCGGTTATCTGATGCAGAAAGAAATCGATTTCCTCGGAAATGCGGTAGAAAATCCGGTAAGACCGTTCGTTGCAATTCTCGGCGGCGCGAAAGTTGCTGATAAGCTGAACGTAATCAACAATCTGCTGGAGAAATGCGATACGCTGATTATCGGCGGCGGTATGGCGTTTACCTTCTTAAAGGCAAAAGGAATGGAAGTCGGAAACTCTCTCGTAGATAACGAGAAACTCGATTATTGTAAAGAAATGATGGAAAAGGCTGAGAAGCTTGGCAAGAAACTGTTACTGCCCGTTGATACGACGATTGCAGACCATTTCCCGGACCCTATCGACGGACCGATTGATGTACAGGTCGTAGCGGCAGACCAGATTCCGGCTGACAAAGAAGGTCTTGATATCGGTACGGAAACGGCAAAAATGTATGCGGATGCCGTAAAATCCGCGAAGACGGTTGTATGGAACGGACCGATGGGTGTATTCGAAAATCCGACGCTGGCAGCAGGTACGATTGCGGTAGCAAAATCTCTTGCGGAGACAGATGCAACAACTATCATCGGCGGCGGCGACAGTGCGGCGGCAGTAAACCAGCTCGGCTTTGCGGATAAGATGAGCCACATTTCCACAGGCGGCGGCGCTTCCCTTGAGTTCCTGGAAGGAAAAGAGCTTCCGGGCGTTGTGGCGGCGGACGATAAATAGGAACATCCGGGTTGAAGACGGCGGCGTGCGGCAGAATTGGTATAATACTGATTCTGACGGGACTGTTTTTGGTTCGATTGAGTATCAATTATGTCATATTTACACAGAACTGTGAATGGGCAAGAGACCGGGTTGCGGCGGCAGAGAACAGTTGTATCGAGATTGCCGGAATGATAGCCGTGGCCGAAGGCACGATTATTCATGCGGATAACGACTGGACGAAAATCGCATATTTTCATTATTGGGACGGAGCGGTCTATAACAGGGTGATTCCATATGAAAACCCGGACTATCCGGAAAATACAAAGGTAATGGTAGTCTACCTGCTCGGTGTCGGTCCCGGAGATTGTCTGGTCAGCGGTTTTTATCGAAACAGGTTTTTAGCGTGCGTCGCTGTCGGATTGATAATAAGCATTACAGGCGTTATTGTTATAAAAATAACAGGAAAAGAATGGAGAATAAGAAAATGGCAAGAAAAAAAATCGTAGCCGGAAACTGGAAGATGAACATGACACCCAGTCAGGCGGTTGCTCTGTGCAATGAATTAAAGGATTTGGTAAAATCGGACAGCGTTGACGTTGTATATTGCGTACCCGCAATCGACATCGTTCCGGTTGTAGAGGCTGTAAAGGGCACAAATGTGGAAGTTGGCGCAGAGAATATGTATTTTGAGGAAAAAGGCGCTTATACTGGTGAAATTTCCGCAGAGATGTTAAAAGACGCCGGCGTAAAATATGTGATTATCGGACATTCCGAGAGACGTGATTACTTCAAGGAAGACGATGTGCTTCTGAATAAGAAAGTAAAGAAAGCGCTGGAGGCAGGCCTGATACCGATTCTTTGCTGTGGTGAAACACTGGAGCAGAGAGAAATGGGCGTAACAATGGACTGGATTCGCCTGCAGATTAAGTCTGACCTGACAGGCGTTACCGCAGACCAGGTAAAAGGCATGGTGATTGCATATGAGCCTATCTGGGCAATCGGTACGGGCAAGACGGCTACTACGGAACAGGCGGAAGAAGTATGTAAAGGCATTCGTGACTGCATCGCGGAGATTTATGATGCGGCGACAGCAGAGGCAGTTCGTATTCAGTACGGCGGTTCCGTAAATGCCGGCAATGCGGCGGAATTGTTCGGACAGCCGGATATCGACGGCGGTCTTGTAGGCGGCGCGTCGTTAAAGGCAGATTTCGGCAAAATCGTGAATTATTAATTCCCGCGGAGGAATAGCCGCGAAGTAATATCAGGAAGACACAGCAAAAAGGGATATCAGGAGAAAGAAGCTTCTCTGATATTCCTTTTTATTATATAGGATTAGGGTGTCAAAAGGCGCTTTATAGAAGTGGGGAGGGCAGATTGCCCGGCAGATTACCCGGCAGATTGCACAAGATGTTCCTTTGTACCCGATTGCGTCGAGAGGATTTTCTAAGGATTCCAGCAAAACAGAGAATACCGGACGAAACCGCCCGCCATTCGCCATCCGGGCTCAAAGCGGGCTTTTCGGAACATCCCTGTTCCGAAATTCCTGTTTTTGAAACGGAATCCAAAGAAAATCCGAATCGACTCCATAGGGCAGCGTCAGAAACATCTTGTGCAATCTGCCGGGCAATTTGCCCTGTTTCATTCCGTGAAGCGCCTTTTGACACCCTAATCTATATAGGAAATTGCTGTAATCTCAGTGGATGCCGAAACGCAGGCTCAGCAGCCTGCGTTTTTTATAAGCAGCTTAATTGTAGACCTCAATGATTACTTTTTCAGCAACAAATTCCTCCCCGTCAAAATATCCTTCAGCTTCCAGGCCGCCTTCTTCCTGAATTTCTGAGAAAGAGGCTTCCCTTGTTTCAATTCCGGCGCCGCCGCCCTGGATTGTCCAGTGTTCAAAAACCGTCTCGTCCGTGCAGCGGACGGTGACAAGCTCTTCCTCCGGGCTTCCGGAATCTGGCATCAGGACGACGGAACCGTGTCCGTCGTCGGAGTCTTCCATCAGCACGCGGCTGATAACGAAACTGTCCTGTGAGACGCTCCGCACTTTGCCGCCGATAATGATGATATCCGGTGCGTTGACATCGTTTTCCTGAGAAGGCATCTGGACGGATGAAGCGCTGCTGTCGCCAGGTATCTGTTCCGTTTCGGGCGAAGTGCTGTTGTCGTCCGGCGTTTGTTCCGCTTCAGAAGACGTGTTTTCCGCAGCCGGGGGAGCCTGTTCTTCCCCATTTTGAGCGCCGCATCCTGTCGAGGCGGCCATCATAAGCATGATGATACTTGCGATTGCTGTACATTTTCGAATCATCTTTTGTATTCTCCTTGTTGTATATTGTGGGGACTTTTCCCCGTGGACAGTTCTGATTATAACAGGCCAGTCTTTAAGTTTTCTCTAATATCACAGCAACAGGCAAAATTTTAAACGCAGGCTGCTGAGCCTGCGTTTTTTAGTGATTAGATAGAGTATTGAGTCTCCCTCTATTTTCTGACAGAACAAAATACTACCGGAGAACGATTTTAATGACTGTGTCTGCAGCATCCGGAAGGAGCTGCGTTTCGTTCGGCCTGGAAGAAAGACTCAAGAAGGTATAATCGGGATAGTTTCCGGCTGCCCATCCTTCTTCAAGGACTTCTACTTCGGCTCCGGTAGAAAGCATCCGGGCGTAACGGATATCTTTCGGACGGATTCCCGAAAGCGGAAGCGGGCCCACAGGCTGCTGCATAATGTGCAGATACAGAATATTGCCCTTAGCGGTGACACGGCAGCCGAAAGCGGAGACGGGAAGGGGACTCTCCGTGCAGCCATAAATGCTTTCCTGATTCTGGTTCATCCATTTGCCGATTTCCTGCAGAATTTCCACCGACCGGGGAGGTATGGAACCATTTCCGTCCGGACCGATGTTTAACAGATAATTTCCGCCCTTTGAGACGCAGTCCACCAACTGCTGGATGCAGATGCGGGCGTCTTTCCAGGTATGGTCATCCGCGGTGTAACCGAAACTGTTGTTCATAGTCTGACAGGCTTCCCAACATACGGGCGCATTGCCGGGCGTTTTGAGCGGTGACGGTGGAATGATTTGTTCCGGCGTGACAAAGTCTCCCGCCCAGGGGGCAGGAGATTCCGTAAGGAGGCTGCCCAGGCTTCCGCCGCTTGCTTCCAGACGACTGTTAATCAGGATGTCCGGTTGGAGAGAGCGGACCAGATTTACCAATTCCATAGCGCGCCAGTCGGCACCAGAATGACCTTCATAGGAAAAATCGAACCAGAATAAATCAAGTTTTCCATAATTGGTGCACAGTTCTTTTACCTGTGCGTGCATGTAGTCAAGATAGCGGTTAAAGTCGCATTTTTCATTTTGGGAAGACGCGCTGCTGCGGGAAGGATGAAAGGGGTCCCCGTATGCCGGATAGTCCGGATGATGCCAGTCTACCAGAGAATAGTAAATGCCGACTCTTAATCCTTCTTTTCGGAACGCGTCCACAAACTCGCGGACCAAATCACGCCCAATCGGCGTGTTGACAGATTTATAATCCGTCAGGGCGGAGTCAAACAGGCAGAAACCTTCATGATGTTTGGCGGTGAGGACGGCATATTTCATGCCGGCCTCTTTTGCCAGTCTTGCATAGAAAGCAGGATTGTAACAAACAGGAGAAAAGGTTTCGAAATAGGTTCTGTATTTTTCGGAAGATATTTGTTCGATGCTCGCATACCATTCTCCTTTGGCGGCTGTGGAATAGAGGCCAAAATGAATGAACATGCCGAATCTTGCATCGGTGAACCATTTGCTATCGGTCATTGGAAGATACCTCGCTTTCTAAAAGTTCTGTCAGATGTTTTCTGGCTTCCGTCAGAATGCTGCCTTCCCGCGTATAATGACGGAAATCAGTACATACTTTCCTGATGAGCTCGTCGGTTTGTCCGGGTGCGGTTCTGACAGCCTGCATGAGCAGCTCATAGTCTTCGGCGCCGGCGCGCTGCGCTTCGAACCGCATGCTGCGAAGGGGGCCGTTTTGGCCGGGATATACGATATGGGCGTCTCCCGCCGGCAGCAGGGCTCCTTTGTGGGGACAGCAGGCGCTGTGCCAGATATCGCTGCCGATGTAATAATTGAATCCCCAGTGCAGGAAGCCGCTTAACCGGTACAGCGCTCCCATCCAGAAGACCGCCCGGCTTGCCGTGAGAGGCAAATCCATGCTGCGGTTCATAATGGGGCCGGCCGGAAAAGCGCAGGTGTAAAACCACATGGTTTCTCCGGCAGCCTGGAGTTTTTCGTATTCGTCCCGCCATTTTTCATAAGTGTCCTGTTTGGGAACCCAGATGTCGATGCCGCCGCCTAAATTTGTCGTTTCTACGGCGTCGATAATTGGGATGCCGGGCATAAATTTACGGAAGATGCCGGCAAGAATGCGATAGGTAGTATCGTTGTGGGTCTGCGGCTCATCGGCGAGTGACTGTGCCATACATTCCTGCCAGTGATTTCTGGTAACGATTTCATTCCATTTCGTAAAATATAGCCGTAATTGCAGATAACCTTCCGTAGTGGTGAGGCCAAGAGACTGGTCCCAGACAGGATAATATTCCTGTTCGTCCCATTCATGCCAGTGGGCGATATGTCCGCCGCAGAGCCAGCGCGCGCCTTCTTTCCGGGCAATCTGCCCTGCTCTTTCCGCCGCGGAAAAATCAAAATCGACGAGTTTTCCGTTTTCAAAAACCGCCTCCCCGGGAGGAAGCAGAATGTGGGTGCACCGCATTTCTGCCTGTGCCCTGACATAGCCGGAAAATAACGACCAGTATTCCTCGCTGTTTTTGGTTACATGATGCTGGTTGGCAAGCCCGTCGTAGTCGAAGAAGTTCAGCATGCCGAGAGCGGATGAAGACAAATGTGGAACACGGACAGGGCTGACCCGGCATGTCAGGGGAATCTTCGTTTCCTGACAGCCTTCATAGAGACGCAGTTCGCCGGAATAATTTCCGGGGACGGCATCGGCGTCTGCGTCTATGCAGAGATAGACGGCAAGCCTGTCCGTAACGGTTTCGTCTTCTATCGGACATAACGCGTCATAGACATCAAATGGCGCTTTTCTTGTTACGAAGGATTTGCAACGCTCGAAATCGGTAGTCGTCATCAGGCTGCTGTCGGTATTTTCGTTGACGCCGACGGGGAGCAGCCTAAACAGGCGGACAGTCAGTCCGGCGTTTTGGGAATCCTGATGCCAGACAAATTGCAGGCGCGGAGATGTTTTGGGCAGTTCTCCAAGAATCTGCGCTCCGGCGTGGCCGCCGCGGGGGACTGTGAGCCGGATGTTTTTTATCCCGCTGTGGGCGGAATCCGGATAGAGCCAGTCAGTATCGGTGAAAACAGAATATTGCATAATGTGATATCTCCTTTCTATTGTGCAGGTTCGATGGCAGGAATCGTGATGGTTATGGTAGTTCCTCTGTCAGGTGCGCTTTCGCATGAGAGACCATAGGGGGCTCCGTAAGCGATTCGAAGACGGTCGCATATATTGCGGACACCGTAGCCGCCGGAAGTTTCGGAAACGTTCTCGTGGGAGGCGGAGAAAAAGTTGGCCTGAAGCGTTTCTTCATTCATGCCGACACCGTCGTCCGAAACGGTAATGGTGATGATATCGGCGTTTCGGCTGACGTTTACCCACAGGTTCCCATGTTTGGAGGGCTTCTCAAAAATACCGTGCAGAATGGCGTTTTCAATCAGGGGCTGCAGTATGATTTTGATAATCTGGCATTTTCCCGCTTCCTCATCTAACGACCAGTGCGCCTCTATCCGGTCTTCAAAACGCATGTTCTGAATGTCCACATAAAGCCGGGCATGCTTCATTTCAGCGGATAAAAGAATCTGTTCTTTTCCGCCGCTCAGGGAAAGCCGGTAAAACTGTCCCAGAGATTTGACCATGCGGCTGATTTGCGGCACGCTGTGGGCGATGGCGGTACAGTTGATTAAGTCCAGCGAATTGTAAAGAAAATGTGGATTAATCTGTGCCTGAAGCGCTTTGAGTTCCAAACTTTTAATTTGCTGGCCGTAAGAGACTTTTTCCTCCATCAGCTGGTCGATACGGTCCATCATTTTATTGAAATTTCCCATTAACTGCGCAATCTCATCATTTCCGGAAGGTTCCGGTCTGACATCGACATTGCCTTCCTGCACCGTCTGCATTGTTTTCGTCAGGAGCGAAATCCGATTCAAAGTGGATTGGCTGATTGTGACGGCGAGCAGATAGGCGATGACGCTTATCAGAACGACTGCAATCAGCATTTCGAAGCGCAGTTCATGGCTTAAGCGGAAAATATCGTTAAAAGGAAGGATGCCGGCCATATACCAGCCGGACTGGGAAAGGGGACAGCATTGGGCATAATAATGTTTCCCATCCGCCTCAATCGGCAGCCACTCATTAGCGTCCGGCGCCGGGAGTTCTTCCACGATGGCGTACAGAGTTTCGGAAGGCGTGTTGCCGGCCGACTGATAGAGTATTTCCTTATCTTTCAGAAGGAGCAGAATACCGTTTTCCGTCACGGAAGTGTTTTCCACCATGGAAACCAGCTGAGAAGCATCCATATCTGCGCGCAGGACGGCGAGAGGTTCACTGACGTTTCGGGGGTTATAAATAATCTGCATGGATGAAAAACAGGGCTGTTCCTGTAAAGGCTGGTCTTGAAAATCCGCCGGGGCAAACCACATTCTTTCATTTTGTCCGAAAAGGGTATTGTACCAGTCATCATCTGATACTTCACGAAGCTGAATGATGTTATTCGGCTCGGATGTATACAGATAATTATTGTTCGCGTAAAGACGGATGCGCTCTATGCCGGAAAGATTGCACAGGTGCTCAAATGTAAGCGAAAGCTGATTTGAATCTTCTAACCGGCGGATATAAGTATAATCTTCCGGAGCATTGGAAGCCATCGCATATACGAGAGGGTCGAGAGCAAGAATATCGATTGCCGCGTCCAGTTTATCGAGAGACTGCTGCATGGAGTTTACAGTGTCTTCAAAAGCATTCTGCATGGCGGTAAAAGTCTGTTCCTGCACGACATTCCGTACGCGCAGATAGGTGTACAGGGTAAAAAAACCGAGCGGAAGCACGACCAGCAGAAAATATGTGCACAAAAGCTTGCTTTTGAGGCTTTTTAAAAAGGTGCAGTTGTTCCATAAGGATTTACGTTTCATTGCGGTGTCGCTCCCTGTATTCTTTTGGTGAAAGTCCTGTCTCACGGGTGAAAAGTCTGGTAAAATATTTCCCATTGGCATAACCTACGTTTTTGGCCACTTCATAAAGCTTCTGCGTAGAACCGGAAAGCAGCTCTTTGGCATGCAGAATCCGAAGCTGCGTCAGGTGCTGATTGACGGTTTTTCCGCAGCTTTTTTTGTACGCCGCGCACAGATAGGTATTGGTGAAACCGAGGTCGTGAGCGGCATCCTGTACGGTAAGGCCGGGATCCTGGTAATGTTGTTCCAGATAGCGGTTCACGCGGGAAACGATATCCGTATCCTGACATGTCAATGCGGCAAAATATGTCCGTGAAAGTTTGAGAAGGGTATTCCATAGTTCGGACAAAGTTTCTCCGTCCGCCGCGGTATACAGATAGTAATCGGTATTCTGCGTAATGGCGGTTATATTGTAGTTTTCGGCTGCCGTCAGGAACAGAAATACAATCTGGCGGTAAAAATGGCGCAGGTAGTCCGGGTCAGTGCCCTCACACAGCGCGGTTTCCCGGGATAATCTGCGCAGAACGGCCTCCGTATCGGATTCTTTGCGATGCCGTATGCCCTCTGCGATGGAATCGAGATGGCTCTGGCTGCCCTGGAAAATGGCAGTATTGGGCGGCGTGTCCGAATTTTTGTTTCCACGGAAAAAAAGGATGCGCCGTGTGTCCGGAGATTCCTCTTTTTGCTGTTCATCCAGTTCTTTTATGACCTCGGAAAGAGCCTGTTCGATTTCTTCCAAATCAATCGGTTTTTCAACGTAGTTCGCCGCCTTGAGCTTGATGGCGCCCTTCAGATATTCCTTATCCGAATAACCGCTCAAAAAGATAAACTGACAGTGCGGACAAAATTCCCGGATGGCGGCGGCCATTTGAATACCGTCCATATGGGGCATTTTGATATCGCTGATTACGATATCGGGCAGGCATTGCCGGGCCTGTTCGACTGCCTCCAGGCCATCCGATGCCTGGAAAATTTTCGTAACGCCAAGCGAATCCCACGGAAGATGTTCTTTCAGCACTTTTCTGGGCATTGCCTCATCGTCTACGATTAAAACTGTGTAATTCATTCAATAACCCCCTGCTGGAAAACTGTTTTATAATCATAATATACAATAAAAGAAGATATTTCAATTTAAAACGAACCAAATTATGTGCTAATTGACAATTAACACAATCCTGTGTTCCTTTCATAATTTAGTTCCGTTGTAACGATACCTGTATTTTTGTTAAGATGAATTTATCAGGAAATGAGAGGCCAGTTCACTTTGCAGCAGACTGCGTTTTTTCACAGAAAGAAAAAGTTTTTCACAGGAAGAAAAAGGAGGGGAATTTTATGATGCGTGATAAGCATCCGTTTTTACATGATTTACATAAGAACCGGACCAAATGGCTGATGTTGCTTCCGGCTGCCGTAGTGGTGATTTTAATGTGTTATATCCCGATGGCCGGTATTGTATTGGCGTTCAAAGAATATAACTATCACGATGGCATTTTCGGGAGCCCGTGGGTTGGCTTTGAAAATTTCCAGTATTTTTTCAAGTCCGGTAAAGCATGGCTTACGACAAGAAATACAATCCTTTATAATATCGCGTTTTTGTGCGTGAATACGTTTCTTCAGATTGCCTGCGCGATTATGCTGAGCGAGCTTGCTGGAAAAGTGTTCAAAAGAATTACGCAGTCCGTCATGTTTCTTCCCTATTTTATTTCCTGGGTAGTGGTCGGCGCTTTTATCTATAACCTGTTTAATTATGAATTTGGCGCGGTAAACGCATTTTTGAGAGGAATCGGGGCGGAACCGGTGGATGTATATTCGAATAAAAACGCATGGCCGATTATCCTGATTATCGTCAGCGCATTTAAAAATGTAGGCTACGGAACGGTCATGTATCTGGCAAGCATTGTCAATATTGACGGGGAAATGTTCGAGGCTGCGGAGCTGGATGGCGCGACGATGTGGCAGAAAATACGTTATATTACCCTGCCGTGCATTCGTCCTACGGTGGTCATTCTGTTCCTGCTCGCTATCGGTACGATTATGAAGGGTGATTTCCAGATGTTCTGGCAGGTGACAGGGAATAATCCGATGGTTTTGGATGTTACGGATGTCATTGACACCTATGTGACGCGTTCGCTGCTGACTTTGCAGGAATTTGGAATGACGAGTGCGGCGGGATTGTATCAGTCAGGCGTTTCTTTCGTACTGGTGCTGATTGCGAACTATATTGTGAAGAAGGTCGAACCGGATTATGCGCTGTTTTGACGACAGGGTCCGTTCGATGAGAAAAGGGCATGGAAACCGGACGGACAGATGAGGAGGATTTTGGCATGGCGGCAATAAAGTATAGAAGAAAAAAACACAAAAGTTATGACAGGATGGTGTTCAGCGTCGTGTCGCATCTGGCGCTTCTCGTGCTGGCCGCGATATGTCTGCTCCCTTTCTGGCTGGTCATCAGCGGTTCGCTGTCGGAACAGCAGTCTATCCGGTTAAATGGGTATCAGCTGATTCCGGAACAGGTTTCTCTGGAGGCGTACCGGATGCTGTTTCGGATTCCGGAGGAGCTGATAAACGCGTATGGAGTGACAATTCTGGTGACGGCAGTCGGAACGGGACTTGGATTATTGGTGACCAGTATGGCATCTTATGTACTGGCGAATAAAAATTTCCGGTATCGGTATCAGGTTTCCTTTTTCTTTTATTTCACTTCCATTTTTGGAGGCGGACTGGTTCCCTGGTATATATTCAATACGAAATATCTGCGTTTTCATAATAGTATCATAGCGTTGATACTTCCGATTCTTGTCAATGTGACTTATCTGCTGATATTAAAAAGCTATATGATGAGCATACCGGAATCGTTATATGAATCTGCATATCTGGACGGTGCGGGAGATATGGTTGTTTATTTTAAAATTGCGCTTCCGCTCAGCAAAGCAGGACTTGCTACGGTAGGACTGTTTATCGCACTTAATTATTGGAATGATTGGTATAATGCAATGCTTTTTCTGGATGAGGGACGCAGGGAGCTTTATCCGTTGCAGTATTATCTGAACAATATACTGACCAAAGCACAGGCAATAAATGCAGCAGCCGCCCGGAGCGGTATTCCGGCAAGCGATGTGCCGAGTGAACCGATGAAACTGGCAATGACGGTGATTGCAACAGGACCTATTGTTTTATTATATCCATTCCTGCAAAAATATTTTGTAAAGGGGGTTACTATCGGAGCAGTAAAAGGATAATTGTATAAATTGTTTTCATGGAAAAAAGGAGGAAAAAGTATGTTAGGTAAAAAGAAAAGAGTTGTTTCATTGCTGTTGGTTTTTGCAATGCTGCTCGTAACGTTATGTGCCTGCGGCGCCCAGGAGTCCGGCGGGCAGAGCAGTCCGGCGGCTGCGGATACGCAGACGGAAAAACAGCCGGAAGCGGCACAGGATGGTACACAGGAAGCGACACAGGAAGCGGAAGCGGGACCGGATATTTCGGAAGAAGTTACGTTAGTTATGTATCTTATCGGCGACCGCCCGGTGGACAACGATGAAGTATTTGCTAAAATTAACGAACGACTGAAAGCGGAGATTAATGCCACAATCGAAGTAAAATTCATGAGCTGGAGCGAGTATGAGCAGAAATACCCTCTGATTTTCGCATCGGGAGAAGACTGGGATATTATTTATACCGCAGACTGGTGCTTCTATAATGCACAGGCCGCCAAACAGGGATTTTATGAGATTACGCAGGAAGCGTTGGAAACTTATGCGCCGATGACTGCGGAAACGATGTATGAAGAAGCCTGGGAACAGGCAAAAGTGGATGGCAAGGTATATATGCTTCCGATGAATTATAAGGAAATCACCGCCTATGTATATATGGCGAGAGGCGATTTAATGGACAAATACGGTATCACATCGGTTGCATCTCTTGATGAAGCGGAAGCTTATATGGATGCAATCGTACAAAATGAACCTACTCTGATACCGATTGATGTGGGGTCGGATTATGATAAACTGTTCCTGTATGACCGTATGTGGAAAAAAGCGAATTGGGAAAGCGATGAAAAAGTAATCGGAATCGGTCCCTGGCAGGTTATGGCGAGCGTAAGTGAACTGGACGACAGCGTATCTGTACTGGGAACTTATGACCAGCCGGCGTTTATAGAGACAATTACGCGGCTGAAAGACTGGAAGGACCGCGGATTCTGGAGTAAAAACGCAGTTGTCAATACACAGAACAATACGGAAAGTTTTCAGGCAGGAAAATCCGCTCTGGCAATGATGAATGCCAATACGGCAAAGAGCGTTTATGCTTCTGTCAGCGCTGAACATCCCGAATGGGATATCAGAGTATTCGACGCACAGGATGGCGTGCCGCCGGTTCTGAATTCTTATCTGGCAAACGGCATGAGTATTTTCTCCAAGTCGAAACATCCGGAGCGCGCGCTGATGGCGCTTGATTATCTGCGCAACGATGAGGAAGTCAACAGCCTGTTCTGCTACGGCATCGAAGGCAAACACTGGGAAGATGCGGGCGACGGCCTGTTAGTGTCTCTTCCGGACAGCGCAAACTATGCGTATGACAGCAACTGTAACTGGGGTGTCAGAAACGACGCATACTGGCGTATGATTGAAGGCGGCATTCCGAATATGCCTGAACTGAATGCGGTATGGCAGGAAACGGCAAGAAGCGAGCGGTATCAGACTTTTGTATTCAACGACGAATCGGTTAAAAATGAGATTGCGGCGATAGGCGAAATCTTTGATACGGATTATAAACTTCTGGGACTGGGATTCACGGACGACCCGGAAGCGGACATTGCAAAACTGCGCGAGAAGATGGAAGCAGCAGGAGCGCAGAAAGTATATGACGAAATTCAGAAACAGGCGCTTGCATATCTGGAGACACAATAAAATATAGAAATCGTTGAAAAGAGCGGGCTTTTGTCCGCTCTTTTTCAGAAAGCGGAAAGGGAATGGAGATGGGAACGATTTATGGAACAGAAATGGGAATTATGCCGGGAGACGCCCCGTTCCTGACCAGAACTTTTGAGGAGGCGCTTTGTAAACTGCGGGAAATGAAGCATGTGTCACTGGTACTGGAGCGGGGAGAGTATCATTTTTATCCGCAATATGGCACAAAGGGAAATTTTTGGATATTCAATCATCATAAATGCGCAGAAAGAACTGTGGATGGCAACCGTTATCGTAAGACCTCAGAATATCCGGAACAGAAAGGTAAAAAATTTGATATTGAAAATTATGGCTGCTTTTCCGAGAAATATAATTTATAGCGGTTATCCTTTGTTCCCGTCATGAAAATAATGCGTAAACTTCACTTTTCAAAGAGGATATTGTATAATTGATGCAGACTTTATACAATCGCAGGATTTTAGAGGAACGAAAGGAAAGCATACCATGAGCAAAATCATCATACAAAGTGAAACGACCTTAGACCCAATCAGCCTGATTGGAAGAGAGGCGGGCGTTTGTTGGGGCGCGGATATCACGGACCCGGATAAAAATTATAAAAGGGGGATGAACTGTCTGACTTCCGGACATGGACGGACATGGGAATATCCGCAGGTATATATGATTCTGGACGGTTATTCGGCAAGAGTCATCCGGGAACTGTATACCCATATCGGAGGCGGGCCGACGAGATTACAGGCATCCACAAGGTATATTAATTACCGAAAGGGTTTTCCCTATGTGATGCCGCCGCAGATAGAGGGGAACGATGCGGCGAAAGAGATATATAACGGAGCGATGGCCGAGGTTTTAAAGGCGATGCAGAAACTGGAAGAACTGGGCATGCCGGGAGAGGATATCGCGATGCTGCTCCCGCTTGGAATGGAAAGCAAGGTGGTATTTCGCACGAATCTGAGAAATTTGATTGATATGGCCCACCAGCGTCTTTGCACGCGGGCATACTGGGAATATCGGAAGCTGATGAATGATATGGCTGCGGAACTGGGCGCCTATTCGGAAGAATGGCGATATCTGACGGAACACTATTTCGTGCCGAAATGCGAGGAATACGGTTACTGCACGGAAGCAAAATCATGCGGCCGAAAAGGCAGACGCGAATAAAAATTACAGGCTTCCAACAGAGGAATATAATGTTCTTATTCACAAGAATTGCAAAGCAATTCTTGAAGCACAGGCATCCAACGGAGGAATATAATGTTTTTATCCACAAGAATTGCAAAGCAATTCTTGAAGCACAGGCATCCAACGGAGGAATATAATGTTTTTATCCACAAGAATTGCAAAGCAATTCTTGAAGCTCAGGCTTCCAACGGAAGCCTGAGGTTTTACCAGAGACCCATCAGATGCTGCATCAACAGGCTGACGCCGGTAATGCCGGTCCAACAGCAAAAGCCCATAACAATGGGTTTTCCGCCTGTTTTGACGAGCTTGACGATATCGGTATTTAAGCCGATGGCGCTCATGGCGAGCACGATGAAGAATTTACTCAGTTCTTTGACCGGCGTAAATACGCCTGCGTCGATGCCCGCGGAAACCGCAACGGTGGTGATGACGGAAGCGGCGATAAAGTAAAGGATGAAAAAGGGGAAAATCTGTTTCAGGCTTACCTTTTGTCCTGAAGCGCCGTTTTGTTTTTCTTTTCTCGTGCGTAGCATGGCAAGTACGAGGGTGATTGGAATGATGGCAAGGGTTCTGGTGAGTTTTACGGTAACGGCGGTATCGAGCGTGGCGGAGCCGAGATTCCACATGCTGTCCCAGGTAGAAGCCGCGGCGGTAACGGAAGACGTATCGTTTACGGCTGTCCCGGCGAAAATACCGAAGGCTTCGCCGGTGTTTGTTGCAAAGCCGATGAGCTTTCCGAAGGTCGGGAAAATCAGAGCCGCCAGCACGTTAAAGAAGAAGATTACGGAAATGGCCTGCGCCACTTCTTCGTCATCCGCGTCGATAACGGGGGCTGTTGCCGCGATGGCGGAGCCGCCGCAGATGGAGGAACCGACACCGACCAGGGTGGATATTTTGCCCGGGATGTGCATGAGTCTGTGCAGAAGATAAGCGATTACAAGGGAAGTCGCGATGGTACTGATAATAATCGGCAGAGACTGCTTTCCGGTCTGCACAATAACGGTCAGGTTCATGCCGAACCCCAACAGGATGACGGCCCATTGCAGCACTTTTTTGGATGTAAATTTGACGCCTGATTCAAAAGGCGTTTTATTTTTGAGAAAAAGAGTGATGACCATGCCGGCAATGATGGCAATGACAGCGCCGCCGATGATGGGAAACTGTTTTCCCAGGAACCATGAAGGGATGGAAAGTGCCAGACAGAGCAGGATTCCTTTCCCGTTTTTTTCTAAAAAATTCATATATTGCAATGCCTCCTTTTTGATTTCTTTCATATTATAAAAGCTGCGGAAATTTCTGTCTATCATTTTTTGAATTATCATGTCTCAGGCCGGAATCCGCGGATTTCATATTGCTTTTGGGCGGCGCATTTTTTGGCTGATTCGGATTGACAAGCGGCATATGTTCTGCTATTGTGTTCTTGTTCTAAAATTCCTGTATTCAGACCGGGCAGAAATGGGAGGATTTATATGGTAATACCACAGGCGAACAAACGAATTTCCAAGATAGACACTTATTTGAACTGCGCGGAGGCTTTTGCCTACCGGAGCACCTGCATCAAGCGAAAATACGGCGCGGTTATCGTAAAGGATGATGCGGTAATTTCCACGGGTTATAACGGTTCTCCACGCGGTTTTGAGAACTGCTGTGATACCGGCATTTGTCCGAGGATTCCCCGGAATATGCACCAGGGGGAAGGTTACGAGATATGCCGGGCCATTCATGCGGAGGCCAATGCACTGTTAAACTGCTCCAGGGAGCAGACGCTTGGCGCAGACCTGTATCTGGCAGGCATCAATCCGGAGGATTGTTCGGTGCATAAAGCAAAGCCCTGTCCTCTCTGTGCCAGAATGATGATTCAGGCGGGCATTCGGAATGTGATTCTCCGGGTTGGAGAAGGAGAGGAGAACTTTCAGGTAATTCCGGCAAAAGAGCTTGCATGGTATAAGGAAGCCGCGGAACTCGGTTCACCGTCTGTCGGATAAGCGTTTCCTTTTGGCAGTTTTTCGTTACCGTATCGTTTTTTCTTATGATAAAAATGTGGAACAGCGTATATTTTGGCGTATTTCAGGCAATATAAAAATGCAACATTTTGTATAAAAATGTTGCATTTTTCATCTACATTTTATATATCGACCCTATTTCAGGATACTTTATAGCAAAATAAGAAATTTTTCAAAAATTTTCCCACAATATGTCATAATTCAATATGAAGATATACAAAATCTCTCTCATCCTGTTCGATACCGAGATATCGCTGTGTGACCTGATAGGAAGAATGGTTGTAGAGTTCCATCAGCATGGCCGGCTGCGTGCCCTGCTTCCACGCATGGTAGCCGAATGTTTTTCTGAGAGAGTGGCAGCCGATATGCTCTTCGAAACCAGTGTTGCGGGCAGCTTCTTTGATGATGCGATAGGCCTGATAGCGGGAGAGAGGAGCGCCTTTTTGCTTTCTGCTTCGGAAAAGATAGTCTGTCTGTGCGGACGGGCCGCACATCTTATAGTACTGTGTCAGCGCCGTCTGTTCATTTTGATTGACGGCTACAATTCTTTCTTTTCCGGTTTTCTGTTCGGTAATACAAATGTGTTTGCGAAATTCCCGCCTTTTGTCATCATATACATCGTTCCATTGAAGCTGTAAAAGGTCTCCAATCCGGAAGGCCGTATTCAGTCCCATCACAATCATTGTGTAATTGCGGGGATTCGGTTTGATGGAAACATAATAATCTTTGAACTGTTCCAGCGCTTTTTTGTTCTTAATCGGGTAAGTTACGCTCATCGTTTTTCTCCTTTACTGATGTTTTGTTGTAATGATACAGGATGAACAAAAAATCTACGAATAAATTTTTGGCCCATCGAGCCATGCAACCTTTTTATACAAAGAGTTGCATCGCATGGAAGCACCCTGGGCAGTCGGGGGAAGCAGGGAGGTTTTAGTATGTTAAGACTGACAGTAGGGCCGGAAGATTATCTGATGATTGGCGACGATATTAAGATTGTTTTTCTTGGCGGCAGCAAGAATCACACGCGAATCATGTTGGATATACCGAAGGAGTTAAATGTTGTCCGGAGCAAGGCGGTGGAAAAACATGCGGAAAATCCGGAAAAAAAGCGGAGCTGCCTCATTATCATGCGGTTCCGGATTTGCCGGAGAAATATCGGAGAAAGAGGGCGGCCGTAAATGATAAGACTGGAAGAAAATTAAAAAATGACAACTGATATAAGATAACTGATACAAGATATTTACAGTATCAATAAAAGATTGGAGTTGTCTGCTTTGATAATAACCCGAAGCTATCCTGGGGGCTTTGGGTTCATTATAAAAACTTATTTCAAAAACGCCGCAAAAGGATTTGCGGCAGCAAAAACAAGGAGGTAATTTTATGGTAGTACAACACAACATTACAGCGATGAACTCTAACAGAATGCTCGGCCTTACAACAAGCGCACAGGCAAAATCGACGGAGAGATTATCATCCGGTTATAAGATTAACCGTGCGGCGGACGATGCGGCCGGACTCGCGATTTCCGAGAAAATGAGACGTCAGATAAGAGGTCTTACACAGGCTTCCGCAAATGCACAGGATGGTATCTCTACCGTGCAGACGGCAGAAGGCGCGCTGGCGGAAGTGCAGGATATGTTACAGAGAATGAACGAGCTGGCTGTCAAGGGTGAGAACGGCACATTGACAACAACAGACCGGGCATCCATTCAGGCTGAGATAAGTCAGTTAATGAGTGAAATTGACCGTGTTCAGAGCACGACGACTTTCAATGAAATGAATCTGTTGGACGGTTCTTTCATCAAAGGCCTTCAGGTTGGTGCGGAAGCGGGCCAGCATATCGTTGTCAGCATCGCTAACATGAGTATGGTTGGTCTTGCGACCAACATTGACAGTAAGCTGTATACGGCGGTTACTTTCAGAGGTTTAACGGCAGGCCAGATTACAGGCACACTGTCAACATACAAGATAGATACGGCATTAGCAAGCAAGGGCGTAAATGCAATGATTGGTACGATGACGGAGGACACTGTAAATACATTCACAAACCTCAGGGATGGAAAATACAACAGCGTGACGCTCGATAAGGATATGGCGATTGCGGTTATGAATACCTTTATGAAGCTCGTTCCGGGCGATGCAACGACCGTTGCTTCGGCAAAAGATTTCAACTCCCTGAACGCGTTTATCAAGGGCGCATTATCCTTAGTGTCTCAGCAGCGTTCCGACCTCGGTGCAATTCAGAACAGACTGGAGCATACGATTAATAACCTGGATAACATTGTCGAGAACACCACGTCTGCGGAATCTGCGATTCGTGATACGGATATCGCTACCGAGATGGTGAAATACTCGAATAACGGTATTTTGCAGCAGGCCGGTACGTCCATGCTTTCCCAGGCAAATCAGGGCAATCAGCTGGCGTTGTCGCTGCTCGGTTAAGGTTACCGTCGGTCTTCCAAAAGTATATCATATTGAAACAGCCGCATTCCCGAAATGGGATGCGGCTGTTTTCATAGAGCATTCTTTTTTAACAATGCGAAAAATTCATCTTCCGGCATCGGTTTTGCATAGTAATATCCCTGTACCTGGTCACAGCCGATGCTTTGCAGTAAATCGATTTGCGCCTTTGACTCAACGCCTTCGGCCAGAAGACCGAGTTCTAATTTATCCGACATGGAAACGACCTGTTCCAGAATCAGCCTTCCCTTATCGGAGACCATCATATTTTCCATAAATTTCCGGTCCAGCTTAATGACGTCAAAAGGCGTTTCCAGAAGAATGTTCAGGGAAGAGTAGCCGCTTCCGAAATCATCCATTAACAGCGTAAAACCTTCTTCCTTGAGTTGGAAAGCTTTTTTGCTTACCTGCTGGCTGTCGGCGGTTTCGGTGATTTCCAGTTCGAGAAGATTTCTTGCGATTCCGCTTTGGGCAATCAGGCCGGAAAGCACATGAATACACTCGTTATCGCGCAGATGAACGCGGGATACGTTGACGGAGACCGGGCAGGCGTTTATGCCGGCGTCTTGACATTTTTTAATAAAATGACACGCCCTTTCCCAGATATAATAATCAACTTTTTTAATAAAACCGTTTTCCTCGATAACGGGAATGAACTGGTCCGGATAAATCATGCCGCGTCTGGGATGATACCACCGGACGAGCGCTTCCGCGCCGATAATTTTATTTTGGGAAATGCTGTATTTGGGCTGGAGATACATCTGGAACTGGTTTTCGGCGATGGCTGTTTCCATGTTTTCTTCAATAAATTTTCTGTTATACAGCGTTTCCTTAAATTGCTCTTTATAGAAAAGAATATTTGTAAGGATATTATTTTTGGCCGCTTTTCTTGCCATAGCGGCGCGGTCCTCCATCTGCCGCATTTCCGTTGCTCCCTCTTCAACCGAGTAGACGCCGAACGTAATGTGCAGCTTTACATCTTTAAAACAGTTGATATTTTGGTCGATTTGCCGGATGAACTCTAAAAGTTCCCCGTCGTTTTCATATTCTGTAACGACCATAAATACATCGCTGCGCAGATTAATAAAATATTGTTCGGGATGGCATAGTTCTTTGAGCTGCCTGTTGATGAAATCCAGAATTTCATCGCCGAATTTTTCTCCGTACAGGTCGTTGATAATTTTAAATTTGGAAATATCAAATTGAATAAAACCGATTTCTTTTGTAGAAGAAAGCAGAAGATTATTGACATTTCTGCGAAAACATTTCAAACGGGCAAGCCCCTTTAGAATGCTTTGCATTTCGTCCGTTTTCGGAAGGTCTTCCGGAGAAATCGTACTTTCCGTCTTATCTTTGAGAATATCCGCAAGCATTTCTTCCAGAATATCGATGCTGGCGTCCAGCGCATTGGGACATTTTTGAAGAATCAGGCCTTCTTTGCGGATAACGGCCAATTCTTCCGGCTTGGAAATATCTTTGCCGAGAATATCCCGGCAGTTGACGGCGCCTCCCATTTTTTCCGTAAAGCGTCGGATGAATTCATCGGTTTTCTGATTACCGTATACCTCCAGTTCCCGGTCCTGCGAATCGTAGAAACCGAGCGCCATGCCCAGTATCAGCAGCGATGCGGTAATACATCCGCATGTTCCGCCCTGGCGCATTCCGCCGCCGAAACAGGAGCTTATTTTGAATGCGGTTTTTAAATCCAGTCCAAAGTCTTCCGCGAAGGAGCCGAACAGAGCCTGAGAACAATGATATTGCTGATTCAGGAGCTGTACGGCTTTTCCTTTATGTGTCATGATATTCCTCCGTTAAAAATAAGGTGTATTGATATTCTAGCACACAAAGGCGGGAATGGGAAGTGGAAGCCGTCGGAGCGATGCCGCCCAAACGATGGTTCTAGCGGAGTTTTTCGCGGATTTGTTCCCGGCGGCAGACTTCCAGTTTATCAAAAATATTGGAGATATGTTTTTTGACTGTCGTTTCGGAAATATTCAGTTCCGCGGCAATTTCGCCGTTGCTTTTGCCCTGTTCAATGAGAAGCGCCAGCTCCGCCTCCCTGTTGGTGAGACCCAGTCTGCGGTAGGCTTCGTAAGCTTCCGATGCCGTTGTATAGTTCCGTTCTGCGGGAGGAACTGCAGGGAGGGACGCTTCCGGCTTTTGTGCCGGAGACAGCCTCCTGTTCCGGTGTTTTGCCGGGTTCGATGGAAAAAATAACCCACAGACAGATGCCGTACAGAATGGGGCGGCAGCTTAAGGAGATTTCTCTTAATAAATGTTCCTGTTTCAGCTCTGTTGACAGGAGAAGGAAAAGAAGGATAAATGTCTGGATATAGCTTGCCAGAACTGTTTCAAATCAAACAATTCTTTCAGGTCAAAGTGTAATAAAATTGATAAAATGACAAGATATACGAAAACAGAAGCTGCTTTTGTGATATTTTTCATGATATACTAACCATCCATTCCTGCTCAGCCCGCGATAGTCCGGCTTAGCGGATTTCATTTTTTTCCTGTAAAATTTCATCTTCCGATTCCGGCATAAATTCGATGATACGCACCTGTAAGATGGATTTGATGGGGAGCAGCAGAAGCGCCAGTGCGGCTCCGTAAATAAAGCACAGCAGGGTAACGGATAAGGCAGGGCCAAGAGACCACGGCGTATCCAGCGCATGGAGCACCATAAGCGAGGAGGTCAGAAACAGGAAGAGGCCGCTGCACAGGAATGTCCGTACCATCATATCGACCGCTTCCGAAGCCCGTTTGAGTTCGATTAGGCTGCTGTCTTTTTTTTGCCGAGCGCAATATGGAAAGCATTGTTGAAATCCCTGAACAGACCGGATGAAATCAGAATCGGGATGCTGAGGAGCAAAATCAGAAGCAAGCTCGGCCAGCTCATGAAATTTTGGAGAGATACCGAATAAGTCAGGATGACCGTTACGAGAATGACTGCAAGAATGGAAATAAAATACATAGAATGCCTCCTTCTAATCCGTGTGGACTCGTTATTCATGGTCACCGTGGAGCGGGAGCCGGGCGGGATATCGTTTCTCTGGCGGCGGCCCTGGAAAACCGTCGGCACTTAGCGAAAAAGCGGCGTAATGCTGCTTTTGAGCTTAGTACCGCTACTGGTTTTCGCGGAGCGGGAGCGTGCCGCCAAAGAGAACGATATCCCGCCCGGCTCCCGCTCCACGGTGACCGGTTTTTTGTTTATAGTATAACCATAGTATCATCATAAATGAAAGGCCTGAAAAACACCATACTTCTTTCGGTAGTATTTTGGTAGTAGGCGTCTGCTGTACCCGGTCCGGATTTTCCCATACCGCGGCCGGGTGGTTTTGCGGCAGGGGTTACACCGTGTACAGAGGGTAGACAAATTACAATAAAAAAGGTATACTTAACACAGGTTTGCAATAGCATCAAATGGGGATAGGAGAGATAAGCGGTATGGAGTACGGATCGGTTCCTTTTGAAAAGAGAATCAGGGAAAATATTAAAAACTATGCGATGGATAATCTGTATCCGGTGGACTCGCTGAGGGAACATTTGAAATCGCTTTCGGCAATGACGGGGGCGGAGCTTCTGTTGACGGACCGGCATGGGGAAAAGGTTGTTTCCGTCGGAAACTTTGCCGGATTTTTGCCGGATGTAGTCGGAAATCCCGGAAAGAAGGTGCGGGTCTGCAACAGGACGATTGCGCATCTTTATGTGAAGATGGAAGGCGTGGAAGCAGGCAAAGAGCAGCTTGTGGAAGAGATGCTGGATGCGGAAGTAAAGATGTTCTCCTGTCTCGGCGAAGAGGCGTACAGACACAGAGAATATGCAATTTATATGGATGAACTGGAAGAGAGACTGGGTGAAAAGCATGTTCAGACAGTGAACGGGGAGATGAAAGACGCGCTGACCGGCGTATATCATAAATTCTATTTTGAGGAGCGTATGCGGGCGATGGATGCTTCGGAAGTCGTTCCGGTAGCTGTTATCAATGCCAACATCAATGACTGGAAATACGTCAATGACCATTTCGGGGACGAAGAGAGTGACCGCCTGATTAAAACGATTGCAGGATTTCTGCAAAAGGAGGCAAAGGCGGATTATGAGGTCGGCCGCGTAGACGGTGACGTGTTCATTGTTTTAATACCGATGGCGGATGACGGAGAGGCGGAGGATTACTGCCGCAGAGTGCAGGCGGACTGCCTCGCGTTTGAAGACGACAAACTGGCGCCTTCCGTAGCCTGCGGCATTGTTTATAAAACGAATGTGGAAGAAAAAATAGCGGATAAGCTGCCGGATGCGGAATATGAAATGTTCGACAATAAGTTTGAGATAAAGAACGCGCCCGGTTACCGGGAGCGGCTGGAAAAAGGGAAATAAAGGAATGCCGGGCCACAGCGCCCGGTATTATTATGCGGTGAAATGGCAATTCTAAAAAAAGTATTAAATTCTATTTTTTGGGAGATGATAAGAAAATAAGAGGAAATATTAGAAAATAAGAGATAATTATATGAAAATAATAGAAATATCACTTTGTTTAAGTTTGCAAAGTAATAGTGATAAAACTAATATATGCTTAGCGATTAGCACTCGACACAAATGAGTGCTAACAGAATAACAAATGGACGGCAGGCGCATAAAAATATAGAAGGGCGTTTGTTGCAAGAGGAAAAGGAACATTATATTAAGGAGGCAGAAAATATGAAATTAGTACCACTTGGTGACAGAGTTGTATTGAAACAGTTAGTAGCTGAGGAGACGACCAAATCCGGCATCGTTCTTCCCGGCCAGAGCAAGGAGAAACCGCAGCAGGCAGAGGTTATTGCAGTAGGCCCCGGCGGCGTAGTGGACGGTAAGGAAGTGAAGATGGAAGTAAAGGTCGGCGACCAGGTTATCTATTCCAAATATTCCGGAACGGAAGTTAAAATTGAAGAGGAAGAATATATCATTGTAAGACAGAATGATATTCTGGCAGTATGTGAATAGCAGGAAGAACTTCTAAGGCTTGCGCCGGCGGCGTTTTGCCGGGAAGTCCTGCGGTATTGCAGAACGTGAAAATAAGATATGACATGAAAACAGCATGAAATTAGGCACAAACAATAAATTCAGGAGGAAGATTTATCATGGCAAAGGAAATCAAATATGGAGCAGAAGCAAGAGCAGCTTTGGAAGCCGGCGTTAATAAACTGACCGATACGGTAAGAGTAACACTCGGACCGAAAGGACGGAACGTCGTTCTGGATAAGTCTTATGGCGCGCCGCTTATTACAAATGACGGTGTAACCATTGCAAAAGAAATCGAACTGGAAGATGCTTTCGAAAACATGGGCGCACAGCTCGTTAAAGAAGTAGCGACCAAGACAAACGATGTAGCGGGTGACGGTACGACGACGGCAACCGTTCTGGCACAGGCGATGGTCAATGCGGGAATGAAGAATCTGGCAGCAGGCGCGAATCCTATTATTTTAAGAAAAGGAATGAAGAAGGCAACGGACGTTGCGGTAGATGCGATTGCCAAAATGAGCTCCAAAGTAAACGGCAAAGAGCACATCGCAAGAGTAGCGGCGATTTCCGCAGGCGACGAAGAAGTAGGACAGCTTGTGGCGGACGCAATGGAAAAAGTATCCGGTGACGGCGTTATTACAATCGAAGAGAGCAAGACCATGCTGACCGAATTGGACCTGGTAGAAGGTATGCAGTTCGACAGAGGATATATCTCCGCTTACATGGCAACCGATATGGATAAGATGGAAGCGACACTGGAAAATCCGTATATTCTGATTACGGATAAGAAGATTTCCAATATTCAGGAGATTCTTCCGATTCTGGAGCAGATTGTACAGTCCGGCGCAAAACTGCTGATTATTGCGGAAGACGTGGAAGGTGAAGCGCTGACAACACTGATTGTCAACAAACTGCGCGGCACATTCAATGTTGTAGCCGTAAAAGCGCCCGGTTATGGTGACAGAAGAAAAGCGATGTTAGAGGATATTGCGATTCTGACAGGCGGCCAGGTTATCAGTTCTGAACTCGGTCTGGAACTGAAAGATGCGACGATGGAGCAGCTCGGACGTGCGAAATCCGTTAAGATTCAGAAAGAAAACACCGTTATCGTTGACGGCGAAGGCGATAAAGCGGCAATCGAAGCAAGAATCGGACAGATTAGAAAACAGATTGAAGAAACAACATCCGATTTTGATAAAGAGAAACTGCAGGAGCGTCTTGCGAAACTGGCGGGCGGCGTTGCCGTAATCCGTGTCGGCGCTGCGACGGAAACGGAAATGAAGGAAGCGAAGCTTCGTCTGGAAGATGCCCTTGCGGCGACGAGAGCGGCTGCGGAAGAAGGCATTATCGCAGGCGGCGGTTCCGCATATATCCACGCATCCAAAGAAGTTTCCAAGCTGGCGGACACACTGGAAGGCGACGAAAAGACAGGTGCGCAGATTGTATTGAAGGCGCTGGAATCTCCTTTGTATCATATCGTAGCCAATGCGGGACTGGAAGGCTCCGTTATCATCAGCAAGGTAAGAGAGTCCAATGTCGGAATCGGATTCGATGCGTTGAAAGAGGAATATGTTGATATGGTAGAAGCAGGCATCCTGGACCCGGCAAAGGTTTCCAGAAGCGCATTGCAGAACGCGACAAGCGTTGCATCCACACTTCTTACAACGGAGTCGGTCGTTGCGAATATCAAAGAAGCAGAGCCTGCAATGCCTGCAGGCGGCGCCGGAATGGGCGGAATGATGTAAAAATTTAAATTTGCTTCGCAAATTAAAAATGTGGTTTATGATATATAAAAGGGACACAGATATTTTCTGTGTCCCCCTTTTTGTTATGAAAACATCATTTATTTCTTTTTCAGATGATGGTCAATACGATTGTAAAGGAAGCTGATGACGAAGCACAGGAGACCGCAGACGAAGAAGCTGACTGCATTTTCAAGGGTGCTGTCGTACCGGATATCTAACATGATTAATTTCACGACACTGACCATGGAAAGAATCAGGCCGTACAACCGAAACGTGACGGTATTTTTATAAAAACCGATAACGATGCTCAGGATAGCGAACAGCAGAAGGCTGATGCTGATAAGATAGCTGGCGACTTCGTAGGAATGGAGAATGCAGAGCATCAGCAGCGTGTATTTCAGGGCGATATAATATCCTGCGCGGGCGTTCTTTTGCAGAATATTGGCAGAATGAACGGTGAACAGCAGTACGGTTATCAGAATGACCGGAATCTGCCAGAATGTGTAGAATAAAAACAGACAGCCCATAAGCATCAACAGCCCGTTGATGATATATGTCATGATTTCGATGGGCTTTTCGCTGCCAAGATATTGAAATTTTGACAGTGCAAGATGCAGCGCGGAGATGACAAAAAATGTAACCAGTTCCGCTCTTGTCGAGATGCGGCTGAAATCGTTTAACTGAAAGAAAGTATAGCTGCAGTCATATACGATAAACATGGCAGCAAGCGTCACCGTGAGATAGCCGGCGAGTCTGAAGGGCAGGTCATCCGTTCTGGAGCCGAAATACCAGAATACGGCATAGGACAGAAGAATCATGATGAGATGTTCCGGGCTGTCTGCCAGCGGCAGAAAGGCGAACAGGAAAGCGATGCCCGCATAAAGATAAGTCTTTTCCTTTTTCAATCCGCCGTAGAACAGGAACGGAAGGACCGTAAGGTACGCATAGAGATGGCGGCTGATGAAAATACTGTGATAGCAGGCGGTCCAGATAAGAAAAAAGGCAAAGAGCTTTGAAACGATTCCGTACGCCGCGTTCTTTTTGGTGATATAGAATAATAAAAGAATGGATAAACTATAAATGAGAGCGAGGAAAACATCCTCCGGCCAGTCCGTCAAATGATTGAGCAGACCGATGAAAAGGCAGGACGCGGCAATCGTCAGAAGCTGGAAAGCGATGCCGTTTCCATTGTTTTCCCGATAGAAGAGGACGTATTCCAGCAAAAGAAATAACAGGAGCAAAATCACGGATATGGTCTGAGGCGTCGTTGATACCGGATGGGAAAACGATTCCAGAAAGAGAATGCCGGATGTCAGCACGAATACATTCAGAAGCCTGAAAATATGGTTGTGCAGATTGCTTTGGAAAACTCTTTTTTGGGCAGCAGGGGACGGGGAATCTGACTCGGCATTCCGGCGCGGGAGAGGGAACCGGGCCGCATTTGAAAAAACGAAAGCGGAAATAAAATAGAAGACTGTCAGTACAAGAAATTTGACCGCATCGGCGTCGTAAACGCAGAGAGAAGTCCCGAGAATCGTGGCAATCAGAATGCCAAGTTGTCCGATGATATGAAAAATAAGGCTTTTTAACCTGGAAAGATATCTGACAAAAACAGCCCATACCAGAATCAGCGCATACAAAATCATATCGCCGAATACTTTGAAGTACAGGTCGCTCAACAACAGGGATATGTACAGGGAGCCGACACCGCAGCCGATGACTGCAATATAGAACTTATTTGCCGGATTTTTGCCGGACAGAATAAATCCTGCGGACAGGAGTCCGAAACTGAGGATATACAGCCCGGCCAGTTTCATCGCGTCGGTCAGATAGGGAAGCATGAGTGTGGCAAAGATAATCAGGCTGATAAATATCAGCACAGAGGCAAATATGCCCATAAAACTTTTGCCGAAAAGCTTTTCGTAGTCTTGGCGGGGGATATCCCGGGAAACGGGGCCAGGTGTCGGATAATGCCCGACAGCCTGAGTCTGGAACGCGGCATGCCGCGGATAGGTTCCGGGTGGCGGATAGGCTCCGGGCATTGTTTCCGCCTGCGGCCTTCCGGCTTCGGCATATGCCGCCGGTACAGCCGTACGCTGTGTCTGCCGGTCTTTCAGCATCCGGAATTGTTGATTCATGTATTTCAGCTCGGTTTCCAGATAAAAGATTTTTTCCTGGCAGAGCGATTTGCTTTCCGGCGGCTGTTCGCTGTGGGAACACTGATAGATAAGGTCGTTCAGTTTTTTGCGCGTACGCAGTAATTCGTTTTCGAAATTTAAAAGGTCTATTTCATTTTGATTCATAGGATATAAGCCTTTCGTGAGTTTTGCATATAATATATAGTAATGAAGGATAAAAAGAGTGCGCTTTTTCTTAAAATGTTATCATTGATGCCCGATACCGTCAAGAAAATTGACGTGTCAGAGGGTACGGGTGTGTCAAATTTTTGACACTATTTATATTGACTAAGCAGGGCGGTTCATGTATTCTTTAAATATCACTCAAAAATGAACAGCAGAAAACAGAACAAAGCGGCTGGTGAGATTATGGCGACAGAAGAAAAGAAAGAAGTTGTCTTTGATGACGGAAGAATTGAATCAATAGAGGAATTTCAGAGTCCTGAAGCGCTGTATCAGGAACTGATTGCCCGCGTGCGGAAATATCACCCTTCGGATGATATTTCTTTGATTGAAAAAGCGTACGCGGTAGCATATGAAGCGCATAAAGACCAGGTTCGCAAATCCGGAGAGCCTTATATTATTCATCCGCTGTGTGTGGCGATTGTACTGGCGGATTTAGAGCTTGACAAGGAGACGATTGTTGCGGGTCTTCTGCATGATGTAGTGGAGGATACGCCGATAACGGACGAGGAAATCGCGGCGAAATTCGGCGTGGATGTGGCGCTGATTGTTGACGGCGTTACGAAGCTGGATAAACTGAGTTTTCACGGGGAACCGGGCAGCGATAAAGATGCGGAGAAATTGGAAAGACAGGCCGAAAATCTGCGGAAAATGTTTCTGGCGATGGCGAAGGATATCCGCGTCATTTTAATCAAACTGGCCGACAGGCTGCATAACATGAGGACTTTACAGTATCGTAAGGTGGAGAAGCAGCAGGAGGTCGCAAGAGAAACACTGGATATTTATTCACCGATTGCACAGCGGCTTGGTATTTCCAAGATTAAAGTGGAATTGGATGACCTTTCTTTGAAATATCTGGAACCGGAAGCCTATTATGAGCTGGTGGATACGATTGCGGTCCGCAAGAGTGTGCGGGAAAAATATATTCAGACAATCGTAGACGAAGTAGGCGAGCATATTGCGCGCGCCGGCATCAAGGCTCAGATAGACGGCCGCATCAAGCATTTTTTCAGCATTTACAAAAAAATGAAAAATCAGAATAAGACCATAGACCAGATTTATGATTTATTCGCGGTGCGTATCATCGTGGACACAGTCATGGACTGCTATGCGGCGCTCGGCGTGATTCATGAGATGTACAAACCGATTCCGGGACGGTTTAAAGATTATATTGCCGTTCCGAAGGCCAATATGTATCAGTCTCTTCATACGACGCTGATTGGTTCTTCCGGACAGCCTTTTGAAATACAGATTCGTACTTATGAGATGCACAAGGCGGCTGAGTACGGTATTGCCGCGCATTGGAAATATAAGGAAGCATCCGACGGCAAGAAGGTGGAAGCACAGGAGGAGGAAAAGCTTGTCTGGCTGCGGCAGATATTGGAATGGCAGCAGACGGCGGAAGACAACAAAGAATTTATGAAGCTCTTAAAGAGCGATTTGAATCTTTTTTCCGACCATGTATACTGCTTTACGCCGACCGGAGACGTCAAAAATCTTCCGGCGGGTTCGACGCCGATTGATTTCGCGTACAGCATTCACAGCGCGGTCGGCAATAAAATGATTGGCGCAAGAGTGAACGGCAAGCTTGTGACCATTGATTATGAAATTAAAAACGGTGACAGGATTGAAATCCTGACATCCCAAAATTCCAAAGGACCGAGCCGGGACTGGCTGAATCTGGTAAAGAGCACGCAGGCAAAAAATAAGATTAATCAGTGGTTTAAACAGGAATTAAAAGAGGATAATATTGTTAAGGGAAGAGAACTTCTTTTAAATTACTGTAAAGCCAAGTCTGTTAATACACAGGATATCCTGATTCCCCGATATGAAGAAGCCATTATGAAAAAATATGGTTTCCGGGACTGGGACTCCGTTCTTGCGGCGGTGGGACATGGCGGCCTGAAGGAAGGCCAGATTATCAACCGGATGCAGGAACAGTATGATATCGACCATAAAAAAGAGATTTCCGATGAGGAAGTGCTGGCAGAGGTAAAGGAAAATGCGCAGCATAGCCGGATGCAGCCGAGAAAAGGCACGAGCAGTATTGTCGTGAAAGGAATTCATGACGTTGCGGTGCGGTTTTCCAAATGCTGCAGTCCCGTGCCGGGAGATGAAATCGTCGGTTTTGTCACGAGGGGACGCGGCGTTTCCATTCACCGGACGGATTGTATTAACATTCTGAATCTGCCGGAAATCGAATGCGTCAGGCTGATTGATGCGGAGTGGCAGCAGGAGGCGGCGGATAACGGGGACGAGAAATATCTGGCGGAAATCAGCATTTATGCCAATAACAGGAACGGCCTTCTGGCGGATGTTTCCAGAGCGCTGACGGAGAAAGATATTGATATTATTGCATTGAATACGCGGATTAACAAGCAGGGAACCGCTACGATTACGGTCAGCTTTGAAATCCGAAGCAGGGAAGAACTGAACCGGATAATCGATAAAATAAGAACGATAGACAGCGTTATTGATATCGAAAGAACGACGGGATAAGAGTGTGAGAAGAACTTCTAAAGACTTGCGCCAATGGGCGATTCGTCAAGAAGTTCTACGATTTGCGGCACTGTAAGCGGCAGGACATGCAATGAAAGGAGCGTATACCGGATGGGAAATTTAAAAGTGGGCAGACTGATGCTTGGTATCTGTCAGACCAACTGCTATTTTGTTTATCAGGAAGGGGAAAAAGACGTAATCTTTTTTGACCCGGCGGATAAAGGCGATTATATTTATGAAGCGCTGAAAGAAAAAGGGTTTCAGGTGGCGGGCATTTTGCTGACGCATGGACATTTTGACCATATCTGGGGAACGAATAAACTGCGGGAGCTGTCCGGAGCGCCGATTTATGCTTATGAAGAAGAAAAAGTATTATGCGAGGATGCCGCTGTAAATGTGTCGGAGCAGGTCGGCAGGCCTTATACGGTCATACCGGACAGGTATTTAAAAGACAACGAAGAAATCACGATTGCGGGAATGACATGCAGACTGTTGGCGACGCCCGGCCATACGGTGGGAAGCTGCTGTTATTATTTTGAAGAAGACGGAATTTTAATCAGCGGAGATACGCTGTTCCAGGAATCGGTGGGAAGAACGGACCTGGCGACGGGAAGCATGAGCACGCTCGTTCGTTCCGTGAAAGAAAAACTGTTTGTTCTGCTGGACGATGTCAAAGTATATCCGGGACATGGCGAGACGACGGATATCGGCCATGAAAAAAAGTACAATCCGTTCTTATAGGTTGAAAAAGCAGAGTGAAGCGAAGTTTTAAAAAGATATGCGGTTGGAAGAAATGAGTCTTTCAGCCGCAAATTTGTGAAAGAAATAAAATGCGCCGGTTTGTCAGGCCGCAGTTTTGGAAGGGAGAATGGACGTAAACATGGCGGAACAGATATCGTCGCTTGCCCGTGAGGTCATCCGGCTGGCACATGATGGTATTCTCATCAATATGCGTTTTCTGGATGTGGCGCTCGATAAATTAAAGCTGGAAGAGCGGGAAGGGATGGGCGCGTTTGTCTTTGACGGAAGTATGCTCTATTATGACCCGGCGCTTTTGCTGACCCGGTATCGGAAAGAGCCTCATTTTGCGGTACGGCTTTATCTGCATGTGCTTTTGCATTGTATTTTTTACCATAGTTATCAGACCGATAAGCTGGAGCGGGAACTGTGGGATTTATCGACCGATATCGCGGTGGAAAACACCATTCTGGAGATGAATCTGCATCTTGCCGCGCTGCCTTCGGACGCGGTTTTGCAGGGCAGGATGGATATTCTGAAAAAACAGGCCGGCGGGCTTACGGCGGAGAAGCTTTACAGACATTTCCGGATAGAACAGCCTTCCGGCAAGGCGTTGAAAGAGTGGCGTGAACTGTGCCATTATGACGAGCATCTGTACTGGGACAGGAAAGAAGAACTGACGCTCTCCGGAGAGGAGTGGCGCAAGGTCAGCGAGCGGGTAAAGGCCGATTTGAAATCTTTTTCCAAAGATAAAAACAACGCGCAGAGCATGGAAGAAAATCTGAAAGAGGCCACGCGGGAAAAATATGATTACAGCGATTTCCTGCGGCGTTTTATGACGATGGGGGAAACGATACAGGTCAACGACGACGAATTCGATTATATTTATTACACTTATGGTCTTTCGCATTATGGCAATATGCCGCTCGTAGAGCCGTTGGAATATAAGGATGCCAATAAAATCAAAGATTTCGTGATTGCGGTCGATACGTCGGCGTCCTGCCGCGGAGAACTGGTACAGGCTTTTCTCAGTAAAACTTACCGGATAATGCAGCAGAAAGAAAATTTTTTCCGAAAAATCAATGTGCATATCATTCAGTGTGACAATGAAGTGCAGAGCGATACGAAAATAACCTTTCCGGAAGAGTTCGAAGAGTTCATGAAGGACGGCAGACTGCGGGGGTTCGGGTCTACGGATTTCAGGCCGGTATTTCAATATGTGGAAGCATTACAGGAGGCCGGGGAGTTTGAAGAGCTGAAAGGACTGTTGTATTTTACGGACGGATACGGTATCTATCCGGAACGGATGCCGGAATACGATACGGCGTTTGTTTTTTTGCGGGAAGATGGAGAAGCGCCGGAAGTGCCGCCCTGGGCGATAAAAATCGTGTTAAATGAAGAACAGGTCGGGCAGGGATTGAGCGCTGACGAAACGGATATGGATGAGAATGGAGAAGCAGAATGTTAAATATTAAACAAGCCAAAGAATATATCAAGGATTCCGTGAAACTGTATTTGAAAAAAGATGAAGACGGGGAATACCGGATTCCGGTCGTCAGGCAGCGGCCGATTTTTCTGTTGGGCGCGCCGGGCATCGGTAAAACCGCGGTTATGGAACAGATTGCGCAGGAACTCGGCATCGCGCTTGTCTCTTATTCCATGACGCACCATACGAGACAGTCGGCCCTGGGGCTTCCGTTTATCGCCCATAAGGAATATGACGGACTTACCTATGATGTCTCGGAATACACCATGAGCGAAATCATCGCGTCGGTCTATGATGTGATGCAGAACAGCGGCATCAAAGAAGGAATCTTGTTTCTGGATGAGATTAACTGCGTATCGGAGACGCTCGCGCCTTCCATGCTGCAGTTTCTCCAGTATAAGGTATTCGGCCGTCATAAAGTGCCGGAAGGATGGGTCATCGTTACGGCGGGCAATCCGCCGGAATACAATAAATCGGTGCGTGAATTTGACGTGGTTACGTTAGACCGGATGAAGATTCTGGAAGTGGAAGCGGATTATGGCGTCTGGAAGGAATATGCAAGAAACAGAAATCTCCATACGGCTATTCTGAATTATCTGGATTTGAAAAAAGAAGATTTTTATCAGGTCGGAACGACCGTGCGGGGCAAAAATTATATTACGGCAAGAGGATGGGAAGATTTGTCGGAGATGATACTGCTCTACGAAGAGGAAGGCATGAAAGTGGAAGAAACGCTGGTAGAACAGTATTTGCGCAATCCGCGGGTGGTCAAAGAGTTTACCGCTTATTATGACCTGTATCAGAAATATAAAAAGGATTATCGGATAGAAGATATTTTGGCGGGAAAAAGTCCTGCGGGCGCGGGAGAAAAAGCGAGAAAAGCGGATTTCGACGAGCGGCTTTCCCTGATGGGAATGCTCATTGACCATGTACAGCGCGACATCCGGGAGAACATGGAAAAACTCGATTATTTAAGCGGGCTTCTCGTGCATATGAAGGCGCTGCGGAACGCGGCGGAACAGGAGACCGGCGGGACGGCCGACGGACAGTCTGGAACGGAAGAAGGCGTGCAGAGCCGGCCGGGCGGGACGGTGCGCGCGCTGTTGGAAAAACAGCTCGCGGGCAGACAGCAGGGCATGGAAGCTTTACAGAAGGCAGGCTCTCTGTCCGAAAGAGAAAAAAGAAAGCAGCGGAAGGTTATCCGTTTTCTGCAGGACTGCGAGCGGGAACTCCGCCTGCAGGATGTTCCCGATGCCCATGCGGCGGTTGGACTTTTGAAAATGCGGTATGACGAAGAAGTCACTTCTTACAGAAAGGAAACGGAAGAGGTCGGGAAGGAACTGCATTATCTGTTTGCCTTCGTGGAAGACTCCTTCGGCGCGGGAAATGAAATGCTGATTCTGTTGACGGAGTGCACCGTGAATCAGGACAGCGCGAAATTTATCAGCATGTACGGCTGTGAAGATTACAGGAAGCATCATGAAGAAATGATGGTGTCCGAAAGGAGCGATTTGCTGATGCAGCAGATTGATTTGGTCTTATGAAAACGCGGGAAACAGAAACACAGCATGGCATTTTGCAGTATGAACTGCGGGAAGACGGCGTTGTTCTGACCGGTTACAGGGGAAAAGACATTACGCTTGTGATACCGGAGTATCTGGAAGGAATACCGGTAACGGTTATCGGGAAAAAAGCATTTCTGGGAGCAAAAGACTTGCAGCAGCTTGTTCTTCCCGAAAGCGTTACCGCAATACAAGACTGGGCTTTCGCCTGCTGCAGCGCGCTCAGGGCGCTCGTGCTGCCGCAAAAAAAGCTCGATACGGGACAGGGAATCCTGAAAGACTGTTTCCGGTTACAGCAGATAGCGGCGGTAAGCGGGGAAGGAGATGGGATTGCTTCGATAGAGGCGCTTTCCGGCCCGGAAGCACAGAGTTCCCGTCTGTTGGCGGCAGTTATGGGCAGTCTGGACGCCTTTTATCTGTTTGAGCCGTTGGAAGCGGGCAGCCCGGGCTGGCTGGAGCGATGGGATGCGCGGATGCTTTCCCTGCTGGCGCAGGAAGATGCGGAAGGCTTTTCCAAAATGCTTTTGTGCGGGGAAGAGGATTACGGGAGCAGGGAGAACAATCTGGATTACTATATCGAGCAACGGCGGCGTTTCAAAGTCCGGCTTGCGATGCTGCGGCTGATGAACGATATCGGCCTTGCTCCGGACGTAAAAGAAGAACTGCTTGCATATCTGCGCGCCCATACGAAAGGAGAAGCATCCGAAGAAACATGGAAGGTTGTGTTGGAAGAACACGGAGACGAGCGGGAATATTATCAGTTTTTACTGGACAGCGGCTGTATCAGCGACGGGAATTTCGGCGCGGTACTGGAAGACATGGGAGAGCGCCACACGGAGATGAAAGCATTTCTGATGAATGTCCGCGGTGCACAGCCAAAGATGGAAGACGCTTTTGCGGCGCTGGCATTTGAGCTTTAAGATGATTATTTCCGGTTTTATTGCAAACTTACACAAATGTAAGGCAGGACGCCAAATTGTAAGGAAAATCGATGGAGCAGGCAGGCCTTATCTGATATCCTGATATCAACAAAGCAAAACAATCTAAAAGAAAAGGGGATATCGGATATGAAGAAAATTATTAAGGCATTGGCTATATCGGCAGGGATTTTAGTTGGGACTATCGCGGTACAGATGGCGCTGTGCGAATTATTTACCTGGCAGGCCGGAGAAACCTTCTCCAAACTGGCGCTTGGCATTGCATTCTATTATGCGGTTTTCTGTTCGCACAACGAAAGAAAGATGGAGAAACAATGTTCTCACTGATGAAAATGCCGCGCATGCGGCGGAATGAGAGGAAAAAATGATAAGACATGTTTGTATGTTCACCTTGAAAGAGGAAAATAAAGAAAAGAATATCGAGGCGTTTCTGGAAAGGGCCGAGGATTTAAGAACGCTGGAAATGATAAAGACATTTCAGGTAGTCAGAAATGTGGAAAAGACGCCGGCTTCCAATTACGACGTCGCATTGATTTTCGATTTTGATTCGACAGAAACGCTGGATGCGTATCAGAAATCACCAGAGCATGTAGCGTTTGGGGAATTTGTATACACAGTCAGAGTAGACAGAGCATGTATCGACTATGAAATCTGACAGGTGAGAAAGAGGAGAAGGAAGGAAAATCCCGCCCTGCGGATGCGGTCGTACAGGGTATCATTGCTTTGGAGGCACGCTCTCGCTCCGTGAAAGGCAGCAGCGGTACTAAGCTCAAAAGCGGCAAAGCCGCGTTTTCACTAAGTACCGGCGCCTTTCAAGGACCTCCGCCAGTAATGATACCCTGTACGACCGCATCCGCAGGGCGGGATTTTTCTTCTTTTCGCATGTATTGGAAATTTCCCCCTTGCATCCTGTCCGTTTCTGTGATACACTAGATTCTGCTTGATATAGGGAAAGGAGCGGATTTCAAATGGGAGCGTTAAGGATTGTATTGACAGTTATATATATTATCATTTGTATAGCACTCGTGATACTTGTGCTGATGCAGGAGGGAAAAACCGCAGGGCTCGGAGCCGTCAGCGGTGCAGCGGAATCATATTGGGGAAAGAATAAAGGCCGTTCAATGGAAGGAAAGCTCGTAAAGATTACGACAGGTCTGGCCGTAGGCTTCATGCTGATAGCGATTATTCTGAACCTGAATGTCTTTTAGACGATGGGAAAGCACTCTTGCAAAAGGGTGCTTTTTATGTTGTGAGCTTGCGGATGAACGAAGAAACGAACAAGGGGGTTACTATTGAACCAGGAATTATTTGAGAAAAGAAAGAAATTAATCTGTGAACTTTTGGAAGATGAAATGTATGTGCCGTTAAAAGAAAAAGAACTTGCGGCGTTTATGCAGGTAGCCAGAGAGGACAGGGAAGCGTTCCGAAAGGTGCTGGACGCGCTTTTACGCGAAGGGAAAGTGCAGGTTACCGCGAAAGGAAAGTATATCAAACCAGACGAGCGGTTTCTGACAGGCACATTTATCGGAAATGCCAAAGGATTTGGTTTTGTGGAAATAGAAGGACGGGCAGAGGATTTATACGTTCCGGAAGGGATGGTAAACAATGCTTTTCATATGGACCGTGTGCAGGTCGAGCTGCTGCCCGGAAAGAGCGGAAAAAGACAGGAAGCGGTCGTCCGCAAAATATTGGAACGGGGTTCCCGCCAGATTGTCGGAACCTATGAGCAGTCTTCCTCTTTTGGGTTTGTGATTCCGGATAACGGGAAAATCGGCACGGATATTTTTGTGACGAAGGAACGTTCTAAAGGAGCGGCAGACGGTCATAAAGTAGTAGTGGAGCTGATAAGCTATGGTGACGAACGACATAAGCCGGAAGGAAAAGTTGTGGAAATTCTCGGCCATATCAATGACCCCGGCGTCGATATCATGTCCATTATCCGGGGATTTGACCTGCCGATGGAATTTGGCGAAAAGGTCATGAATCAGACGGAACGGATTCCGGACGGGGTTTCGGAGGCGGATATGGCGGGACGCATGGATTTGCGGGACGTGCAGATGGTGACGATAGACGGCGAAGACGCAAAGGATTTGGACGATGCGGTCAGCCTTTCCAAAGAAGGGGCGTTATATCATCTCGGCGTTCATATTGCGGATGTGTCCAATTATGTACAGGAAAATTCCGCACTGGACTGGGAAGCGGTGGAGCGGGGAACGAGCGTTTATCTCGTGGACCGGGTGATTCCCATGCTGCCGCATAAGCTGTCGAACGGTATCTGCTCGTTGAATCAGGGTGTGGACAGGCTGGCGTTAAGCTGCCTGATGACAATAGATGAAAAAGGGAACGTAACGGATTATCAGATAGCGGAAAGCGTTATTCGGGTGGACAGGAGAATGTCCTATACGAGTGTGAAGAAGATTCTGGAAGACCGGGATGAGCAGGAATGCAGGGAATATGAAAGCCTTGTTCCCATGTTTGAGCAGATGGCGGAACTGGCGTCAATTTTGCGGCAGAAAAGGCACAAACGCGGCTCCATCGATTTTGATTTCCCGGAAACAAAAATTCTCTTGGACGAGGCGGGACATCCGGTGGATATCCGGCCATATGAGCGGAATACAGCGACAAAACTCATCGAGGATTTTATGCTGATTGCCAATGAGACGGTGGCGCAGCATTTCTTCTGGCTGGAGATTCCGTTCGTATACCGTACCCACGACAATCCGGACCCGGAAAAAATTATGAAGTTATCCACGTTTCTGCATAATTTCGGTTACTACATCAAGACTTCGCGGGAAGAGATACACCCGAAGGAGATACAGAAGCTTTTGGATAAGATGGAAGGAACGCCGGAGGAAATGCTGATAAGCAGGCTGACGCTGCGGAGCATGAAACAGGCGAAATATACGGTGGAATGCAGCGGGCATTTTGGGCTCGCCTGCCAGTATTACTGCCATTTCACATCTCCCATCAGGCGATATCCGGACTTACAGATTCACCGCATCATCAAGGAGCAGCTGCGGGGCCGGCTGGCGGAAAAGAGACTGGAGCATTATCAGGAACGGCTTCCCGGGATTGCGGAGCGTTCTTCCAAAATGGAACGCCGGGCCGAAGAGGCGGAGCGGGAGACGGAAAAGCTGAAAAAAGCCGAATATATGGAAGGCCATATCGGAGAAATTTTCGAAGGGGTTATTTCCGGCATTACCAGTTGGGGCGTCTATGTGGAACTGCCGAATACGGTGGAAGGCATGATTCATGTGTCGAAACTGCCCGGCGATTATTTTGTCTATGACGAAAACACATACGAGATGACAGGACAGGATACCGGAAAAACGTATCGGCTCGGAGAGTCTGTCCGGGTTTGTGTGGACGGTGTGGAACGGATGACGCGGAGTGTGGATTTTTCCATTGTGGAAGAAGAGGAAGCATTGTAAGCGTTTTCCGGAAAAGGAGGGAAAAATGGCAAAGGAAGCGATGAAACTGGTTGCCAATAACAAAAAGGCATACCACGATTTTTTCATAGAAGAAAAATACGAAACAGGTCTCGCGCTGCATGGGACGGAAGTAAAGTCGCTGCGGCTCGGCAAATGCAGTATTAAGGAAGGATTTGTGCGGATTGAGAACGGGGAAGCTTTTGTCTACGGCATGAATATCAGTCCGTATGAAAAGGGGAACATTTTCAATAAAGACCCCCTGCGGCCGAAAAAACTATTGCTGCACAAAGTGGAAATCCGCAAGCTGAACGGAAAAATTTCCGAACAGGGTTACACTATCGTTCCGCTGCAAGTTTACTTTAAAGACGGAAGAGCCAAGCTGGAAATCGGCCTTGCCCGGGGGAAAAAACTCTATGACAAGCGGCAGGATATTGCAAAGAAGGACCAGCGCAGGGAGCATGAAAGGGATTTTAAGATTAGAAATTTATAAAATGATATTAAAATCGTCTGAACTATGATATACTATGATTATATAAAAGAAAAATAAGGGCCAGTCAAGGTTTCGACAGGGGTCTTGCAGCTGGAGAAGCTATCCGATAGCGAATCGTTAAATCGCAAAAATAAATATAAACGCTGAAGATAATTTAGCATACGCTGCCTAATGGCAGCTGTCCGC
>ERZ777305.192-NODE-192-length-103818-cov-54.245386_pt1 | contig 103818 bp, 94 predicted proteins | sample MGYA00374965_ERZ777305 | MGnify/ENA primary metagenome ERZ777305 (study PRJEB29328, sample SAMD00013331) | mouse gut metagenome | study: EMG produced TPA metagenomics assembly of the Metagenome analysis of fecal microbiota from mouse which was promoted... | reverse complement strand
TTCTCGGACTCCTGTCCTCTTGAGATCATCTCAACTGGACAGGAGTCTTTGTTTTATAACCACTATAACTTAAGACAATAGTCAATATGAGACAATTTTTTTTGCTTGCTCTCTTGACAGTAAGCATCGGCCTTATGGCTGCGGAACCTGTTGTAAAGGTAAAATATGATTCAACTTTCACTGGACGTGGAAATGCAGCTGAACTTCTTTTTGATGCGGTTATTTGCCCGCAGGAAGCCTTTTTTCTTGAGTCATTGGAATTGGATTCAAAAATGACCTCTCCATCTGATGTTGATGCCTTGCATATTATGCTTGTGCATGGTGATGATGAGCATAGTCTCGGTACTTATGATTTGGAGTACGGCACGTTTTCTTATAAACTCTCATCTCCTCTTGAAATCTCAAGGGAGACTTTGCTGCGCGTAAGGGCAGATATTTCAGATGCAGCCGTCGAGGGAAACAAGGTGGCAGTGCAGCTGTCAGCCATTAATGTTGCCGGGAGCAAGATTTTGCCTGTTTGTGACGGAGGATGTTGCAGGAGAGAGATTCTCTTGTGCAGGAAGAGATTGTATGCTCCAGGGGACTATGGCTCAAGAAATTGGAGGATACCTGCCTTGATGTCATTGCCAGATGGTTCTTTGCTTGCCGTTAATGATAAAAGAAAATATACTGAGACTGATTTGCCTGAGGATATAGATATTGTTGCAAGAAGAAGCACAGACAATGGTCGCACTTGGACTGAGCCTGTAAATATAGCCGTAGGTCAGGGATATAAGAAGGGATTCGGTGATCCTGCCCTGGCGCTGACTTCCGGTGGTGATGTCATATGTGTCTTTGTCGGAGGCAATGGTCTGTGGGCTTCCACTCCTGAAGATCCGCAATGTTCTTATGTTTCGAGAAGTTCTGATGGTGGAGCTACCTGGTCTGCTCCTGAGAGCATAACATCTGTGCTGTGGGGCCTCAATGCCGCAAATCCGCAGTGCCGTCAGTATTCATATTCATTTTTCGGTTCTGGAAACGGTTTGACATTGAAGAAAGGCAAATATGCCGGCCGTGTGCTTTTTGCTGCCGCAATGGGACCTGCCAAACATCTGAATAATCATGCTGTCTATTCTGATGACGGTGGGGTCACGTGGAATGTATCGGACCTTGCTTTCGAAGGAGGTGATGAAGCCAAGATGGTTGAACTCTCGGATGGAAGGATACTTATGAGTGTACGCCGTACAGGTTACAGGGGATACAGTCTGTCCGATGACGGCGGAGTAACATGGCATTCTCAGGGATTGTGGCCGGAAATGAATACCAATGCCTGCAATGGAGATATGATACGCTATCCTGCCTCGGCTTACGGGGGAACCGACATGCTTCTTCATTCCATCCCCAATTCTATGGACCGCAGAAATGTAAGCATATTCTGCAGCTATGATGAAGGAAAAACGTGGTGTTCGCCGAAGACAATCTGCCCTACGAAGTCTGTGTATTCCTCTATGACAGTCTTGAATGACGGAACTTTGGGAATATATGTCGAGGAGAATCCGGAGCCTGAGGATTGTTCCCTGTGGTTCATGAATTTTTCCATGGACTGGCTTACGGCAGACAAGAATGAATAAAAATGAGACTGTACCGTCACTGAAATCCGGTACAGTCTCTTTTTTTATTGTGCAGCTTGTCAGAATTCTTCCCTGATGTTGTAGTGGTTGCGCTCGCTGCTGTTTCTTGATATAAGTTCTCCGATAAATCCGGCCAGAAACATCTGGAAGCCAAGGATTATTGTCACAAGGGCCAGATAGAACACCGGCTGTTCTGTGACAGGCCTGAAAGGAAGTCCATGCGACTGTTCAATCAGCTTGCTCGCGATTATCCATATTGCAATTATTCCCCCGATTATGAACATCAGGATGCCTGTAAATCCGAAAAGGTGCATAGGCTTTTTGCCGAAGGTGCTGAGAAACCATAATGACAACAGGTCAAGGAAGCCGTTTACGAATCTTTCTATTCCGAATTTGCTCTTGCCGTATTTGCGTTTCTGGTGATGTACTGGTATCTCCGTAATTCTTGTGAAGCCTGCATTTTTCGCCAGATATGGTATATATCTGTGCATCTCGCCATAGACTTCGATGTTCTTTATGACCTCATTGCGGTATGCCTTGAGCCCGCAGTTCATGTCGTGAAGCTTTATGCCTGTGATTTTTCTTGCAGTGGCGTTGTACAGTTTTGAAGGGAGGTTCTTAGTCAGCTTATTGTCGAACCTTTGCTTCTTCCAACCTGATACAATGTCGTAGCCTCCTTGCTCAATCATCTTGTACATTTGCGGGATTTCTTCCGGAGAGTCCTGCAAATCCGCATCCATTGTCACCACTACACGTCCTTCTGCAGCTTTGAATCCGCAGTACAAGGCCGCGGATTTTCCATAATTCCGGCGGAAAGATATTCCTCTTATATTGGCGTTCTTTCTTGACAGTTCCCTGATGATTTGCCATGAGGAGTCGGTGCTGCCGTCATCCGTCATTATTATTTCATAAGTGTAGCCTTCCCTGTCCATGACCTGACCGATCCATCTGACAAGCTCCGGCAATGATTCCTCTTCATTGAAGAGAGAAATTACAATGGATATGTCCTTGGTGTTTTCCATGTTGTCTTATTCTGACTGGGATGTTGCGAAAGGGTCTCTTGACGGTACGTTGCGTGACAGGATTGCCGACAGGACTGTACCGAACAGGAAGCAATATGCCAAAGTGCTGAAGAAAGTTATCTGCGGCATCATGTCGAGCATCTTTTCCATGGCATTCATCGTGTTTGAATCCATTATCCTGGCATAATTCTGCATAACCATGTCCATTTGCTCAGTAAACAGCTCTTTGTTTATGAAAGCGGTGTTTGCAAACGATGCAGCCGAATATATCAGGGCTGAAAGCAGCGATGTTATGATGCCGAACCGGAAAGAGGAGGAGTTGTCTGACTGAGGGTTTTCCTTGACGAACTTGCGCATGAAGAATAGCATAAGCCATATGCAGCCGGCAAATTTTGCTGCCCACAGCACAAAGCTGATGAGCATGTTCACAACTGCCGGCATTTGCAGCTGTGCGAGATACTGTGTCATGAAGAGGTAGGCGGATGAGACAAGGCCTAAAATTATTGCCGCCTTTCCGGCGCTGTTCCACATTTCCTTCCGCAAATTGTTCTGTTCCATATCAGATTCTGTGTAGATTGTTTTTATAAAGGTTCCGGATGTTTATTAATAATCCGGTTTATACGGCAAAAATAGCGAAAAGATGCTTCATTAGAAAAAAAAATCATAACTTTGCAACCTTGTGTTTACGAGTAATCGGAAGAAAATAAAATATTGACAAGTTATGATAGACATTACATTTCCTGATGGTAGCGTCAAGTCCTTTGAAAGCGGTGTGACTTGCTATGAAATCGCAAAGGGCATCAGCCCTAAACTTGCAGCAGAAGTACTTGCTGCCACTGTTGTCACTAAAGATGACGCGACGGGAAAAGGCACTGTATATGATCTCGACCGCCCGGTATGCTGTGACGCGGCAGTCAGGCTTTACAAATGGGAGGATGCTGAGGCTAAGCATGTATTCTGGCATTCTTCTTCTCACCTGCTTGCCGAGGCTCTGGAGACTTTATACCCTGGAGTCAAATTCGGTATAGGACCTGCAATCGAGAATGGGTTTTATTATGATGTCGATTTCGGTGATAGGCAGATTACTGATGCTGACCTGAAGGCCGTTGAAGACAAGATGATGGAACTTGCCCGTAAGAAGGAGCCTTTCACAAGGGTGGAGGTTTCAAAGGCGGATGCTCTTAAGACTTTCACCGAAAAGGGTGATGAGTACAAATGCGAGCTCATCGGTGAACTTGAGGACGGCACAATAACTTTCTATACCAACGGAGGTTTCACAGACCTTTGCCGCGGTCCGCATTTGCGTGATACGTCAGTAATCAAGGCGGTGAAGCTTACATCCATTGCAGGAGCATATTGGAGAGGAGATGAGACCCGCAGGATGCTTACCCGCATCTATGGCATATCGTTTCCTAAGAAGTCGCTCCTTGACGAGTATGTGGCAATGATGGAGGAGGCCAAGAAACGTGACCACAGGAAAATCGGCAAGGAGATGGAGTTGTTCACTTTCTCACAGAGGGTCGGACAGGGACTTCCTCTCTGGCTTCCTAAGGGAGCTGCTTTGCGTGAGCGTCTTGAGAATTTCCTCAAGAAGGTCCAGAAGTCATATGGCTACCTGCCTGTCATAACTCCGCATATCGGAAACAAGGACCTCTATGTCACTTCAGGCCATTATGCCAAATATGGCAAGGACTCATTCCAGCCGATTCATACGCCTCAGGAGGGCGAGGAGTATCTGCTCAAGCCGATGAACTGTCCTCACCACTGCGAGATTTACCGTTCTAAGCCGCGTTCATATAAGGACTTGCCTCTCAGGCTTGCAGAGTTCGGAACCGTTTACCGCTATGAACAGAGCGGTGAGCTTCACGGACTTACACGCGTGCGCAGCTTTACACAGGATGACGCTCATCTTTTCTGCCGTCCTGACCAGTTGAAAGAGGAATTCTGCAAAGTGATTGACATTATTCTCTATGTTTTCAAGACCCTTGATTTCAGCGAGTATATTGCACAGGTGTCCCTGCGTGACCCGAACAACAAGACAAAATACATAGGAACGGATGAGAACTGGGAGAAGGCTGAGGCTGCAATTGTCGAGGCTGCACAGGAGAAAGGCCTTAATACCATTGTAGAGTATGGTGAGGCTGCTTTCTATGGCCCTAAGTTGGATTTCATGGTGAAGGATGCAATCGGCAGGAAGTGGCAGCTCGGAACAATCCAGGTTGACTACAATCTTCCTGAGCGTTTCGATCTCGAGTATGTCGGAAGCGACAACCAGAAGCATCGTCCGGTAATGATTCACCGTGCGCCGTTCGGCTCGCTTGAGAGATTTGTGGCCGTATTGCTTGAGCATACCGGCGGAAAACTTCCTCTCTGGCTTACTCCGGATCAGGTTAACATAGTGCCAGTCAGCGAAAAATATGAGGAATATGCAAAAAAAGTTTGTGATTTGCTGAATAATTCCGATATTCGCGCTTCTGTTGATGACAGGAATGAAACCCTCGGCAAAAGAATCCGCGAGAGTGAGCTCAAGAGGATACCTTTCCTTGCGATTGTAGGTGAAAAGGAGATGAATGAGGGCACGGTTTCAGTCAGAAGACAGGGAGGAATTGACGTAGGTTCTATGTCGGCTGAGGATTTTGTCACTTTGGTCAGCAAGGAGATAAAAGACCAGTTGTCATAGCTCTTTATATTATTAATTAACTTAACTTTAGGAGGATTTATTTATCGCAGCACCATTTAAACCATCCGGTCCTCGCTTCTTTGGCCCAAGGCCTGGCGGAAGCGGATCAGGTCGTCCGGGCCAGAGGCCTGCAGCTAAAAGGGACGATGACGGATTGAGAATCAATGAAGAGATCACAGCTTCAAATGTACGGCTTGTCGGGGAGAACATCACGGAACCTGGTGTTTACTCGTTGTCAGCGGCTTTGAAGATGGCTGATGCACAGGGACTTGATCTGGTGGAGATAAGTGCGAAAGCCGATCCTCCGGTATGCAAGATCATTGACTATCAGAAGTTCCTTTACCAGCAGAAGAAAAAGGCCAAGGAGATGAAGGCCAATGCGGCCAAGATAGTCATAAAGGAAATCAGGTTCGGACCGAACACTGATGAGCATGATTTCCAGTTCAAGCTAAAGCATGCGCAGGAGTTCCTGCAGGAAGGTTCAAAAGTAAAGGCTTCCGTGTTTTTCAAAGGACGCTCCATCATATATGCGGACCAGGGAGAAAAGCTTCTGCTCCGTTTCGCGGTGGAACTTGAGGAGTACGGCAGGGCTGAGCAGATGCCTAAGCTTGAAGGAAAGAGGATGATCATGATGATCGCCCCAATTAAGAAGAAGTGATCCAAGTGATTGGAAAACTATAATTATTAACTAACAGTCAAAAAATTTAACTATGCCAAAGATGAAGACCAACTCCGGTTCAAAAAAGCGTTTTACGCTTACCGGAACGGGAAAAATCAAGAGAAAACATGCTTACAAGAGCCACATTCTCACCAAGAAGACCAAAAAGCAGAAGAGAAATTTGACTCATGTCGGACTTGTATCAAGTGTTGACACAAAGAGGGTCAAAGCTTTGTTGGGTATCTAACCAGTTTTTTACAAACAGTTTAAAGTCTAACTTGGAACGCAGTTGAAAAGCTCCTGACAAGGACACTGCCTCCATAAAACAGTTAAATTTATGCCAAGATCGGTAAATTCAGTTGCCTCAAGGGCACGCCGCAAGAAAATTCTTAAGAGAACCCGCGGTAATTTTCTTTCAAGAAAGAATGTTTGGACGGTAGCAAAGAACACCTATGAGAAGGGTCTTACCTATGCTTACCGTGACCGTAAGAACAAGAAGCGCTCTTTCCGCGCCCTTTGGATTCAGAGGATCAATGCAGCCGCACGCCAGTACGGTATGACTTATTCACAGTTCATGGGCCGTATTGCAAAGCAGAACATCGGCCTTAACCGTAAGGTTCTTGCAGACCTTGCCATGAACAATCCTCAGGCTTTTGAGGCTATCATCAATTCTGTAAAATAGTATAGCCGGATGAGTCTGAAGGAATTATACCGCAACAAATGGGCGAGGTTCGGTTTCTGGGCCGTGCTCTATGTGCTGTGGGTAATATGGCTCGGGAACTATTGGTGGCTTTTCGGCCTTGTTCCTATTTTCGATCACCATATCACAAGAAAAGTGAAGTGGCTGTTCTGGAAGAAGGAATATAAGGAGGGTGAAAAACACAATGTGCTGCTTGACTGGCTTGATGCCATAATCTTTGCGGTTGTTGTAGTCACTTTCATCAATACGTTCTTTTTCCAGGCTTTCAAGATTCCTTCCTCATCCATGGAGAGTTCTCTCTACACCGGAGACCATCTTTTCGTGAGCAAGCTCGCGTATGGCCCGAGGATGCCGCAGACACCGCTGACGATACCTTTTACCCACAACGTGATAGGACGCGGAGAATCTTACTCTACGCTCATACAGAACGATTACCGCAGGCTCAAGGGCTTCGGTTGTGTGGAGACTGGTGATTATGTCGTTTTCGGTTTCCCTCATGGGGATACTGTGCTGACAAAGGCTCCTGCCGATGACTACTATATGGCAGTCAGGGCAGCGGGACGCGAAAGGATAATACGTGAGTACGGACCAGTGATAGTGAGGCCTTCAGACAAGAAGGACCATTATGTCAAGAGGTGCGTCGCTGTCGCCGGTGATACGCTTGAAATCCGTGACGGACTTGTATATGTCAATTCTGAGGCCCAGACCGTATGGCCGGGTGTGCAGAATACTTACAGGGTCGTTACCACAGGTCAGAGGATAAATCCTGTTCATCTTGATGAACTTGGACTCAATGTTGCTGAAGCGGGATTCCTCCCGTCAATGCCTGGATATCCTCAGTTGCCTTTGACGGAAAAAATGGTTGAAGCCATAGGCAAATTTCCGAATGTGGTTTCAGTTACAAGGAATGTGGATTCATATCCTCCGGATTTTCCGGATTCGGAGCTTACCATTTTCCCTTTCTCAAGTGATTTCAAGTGGACACGGGACAATTACGGACCGCTTTGGATTCCGGCAAAAGATGCTCAGGTGGAGCTTACGATGGATAATCTGCCTCTGTACAGACGAATAATCACTTCCTATGAAGGAAATGAGCTTTCAATTGAGGACGGCAAGATATTCATAAATGGTGAAGAGGCTCACAGCTATACATTCAAGCAGGATTATTACTTTATGATGGGAGACAACAGGCACAATTCCCTTGACTCAAGATATTGGGGATTCGTACCTGAAGACCATATCGTCGGAAAGCCGGCGTTGGTGTGGCTCTCAATTGACGGGAACAAGAGTTTCCCGAAGAACGTAAGGTGGCGGCGTTTCTTCAAATTTGTATAGAAATTTTGCAATTGCAATTTTTTTATGCGATATTTGCAGCCCGCTAATTATGAATTAATTAAAAAAGTTATATACAATGGCAAAGGTTTGTCAAGTTACAGGCAGAAAGAGAATGGTCGGAAACAATGTTTCGCATTCCAAGAGGCGTACCAAGCGCATTTTCGCCCTGAATCTCAAGACCAAGAAGTTCTGGTCTGAGGAGGAGCAGAGGTTCGTTACACTTAAGGTGTCTTGCAAGGGTATGAGAATAATCGAGAAGAACGGTCTCGACGCAACTATCAAAGACGCTCAGAACAAAGGATTTATTAACCTTGTTTAATTTTTCGTATTATGGCAAAGAAAGCAAAAGGTAACAGGGTGCAGGTCATCCTTGAGTGCACTGAGCAGAGGGAGAGCGGTGTACCGGGTATCTCAAGATACATTACAACGAAGAACAAGAAAAACACGACTCAGCGTCTGGAGCGTATGAAATACAATCCGTTCCTGAAGAAGGTTACCCTTCATCGTGAGATCAAATAATTTAGGAGGAACAGAACATGGCAAAGAAAGCAGTCGCAACCTTCAAGGCAGGTACACAGAAGAAAATGGTTAAGTGTATCCGTATGGACAAGTCTCCGAAGACCGGAGCTTATGTCTTCACTGAGCAGCTCGTTGAAGAGTCAATGGCTAAAGAATTCTTCGCAAAGAAATAATTCTTCCTGCTGGGATATGAGAGTGGCATGACATTTTAGGGTCATGCCACTTTTTTATTATGGCAAAAAGGTTTATCTTTGTAAGTTAAAGCACGGATATATGGGTATTTTTGATAAAGGAGTCAAGAAGACAAACAGGAGTTTTTTCGACAGGCTTTCAAGGGCGATTGCCGGCAAGACTGAAGTGGATGATGAACTTCTGGATGCTATAGAGGAGGCGCTCGTGGCAACTGACATGGGCGTTGACACTACATTGAAAATCATAGATTCTCTTGAGGAGAGGGTCAGGCGTGACAAATATGTCTCTCTTGATGAACTTGTGGACATGCTCCGTGAGGAAATTGCATCGCTTCTGGATCTTGACACGGAAGAGAAAAGCGTGTCCGCCGGGCCGTTTGATTTCAGCAAAAAGCCTTATGTCATAATGGTTGTCGGTGTCAATGGTGTCGGCAAGACTACCACTATCGGCAAGCTTGCAAGCAGTCTTCGGGCACAGGGCAAAAAGGTTATGCTTGGTGCTGCGGACACTTTCAGGGCAGCTGCCGTTGACCAGCTTACGATTTGGTCTGAGCGTGCCGGGGTTGATATTGTGAAGCAGGAGATGGGCTCAGATCCGGCTTCCGTGGCCTTTGATACGGTCCGTTCTGCTGTTGCAAAGGATGCCGATGTCGTGCTTATTGATACTGCAGGGCGTCTGCATAACAGGATAGACCTCATGAATGAGCTTACGAAAATCCGGAATGTCATGAAGAAGGTTATTCCTGATGCTCCGCATGAGGTGCTTCTTGTGCTTGACGGTTCAACTGGTCAGAATGCGTTCCAGCAGGCCAGGGAATTTTCCAGGGCTACAGACATAACCGCCCTGGCTGTTGCCAAGCTTGACGGCACTGCCAAGGGAGGAGTTGTTGTCGGTATTGTTGACCAGTTCAGGATTCCTATAAAGTTTGTCGGAATCGGAGAGGGTGTGGATGACCTGAAGGTTTTTGACAAGAAGGAATTTGTCGGTTCATTGTTTTCTAAGGAAGATTTGGAAAAATAACATATTATGAAGATTTCGTATAATTGGCTCAAGGATTATATTGAGTGTGACCTTACACCGGAGGCCGTTGCAGAGGCATTGACTTCCATCGGACTGGAGGTGGATTCTCTGGAACAGATAGAAGAGATTCCTGGCGGGCTTGCCGGAGTAATCGTAGCGGAGGTCGTAGAATGCTCTGAGCATCCTGATTCTGACCATTTGCATATCACCCGTCTAAATACCGGTACCGGAGAACTGCTTCAGGTAGTCTGCGGAGCGCCTAATGTGGCTGCTGGCCAGAAAGTGCTTCTTGCCACTGTTGGAACCGTGCTCGGTGAGGATTTCAAAATCAAGAAATCAAAGATAAGGGGAGTCGAGTCATTCGGAATGATATGCGCAGAGGATGAGCTTGGCATAGGTGAGTCGCATGAAGGCATAATGGTTCTTAATCCGGAGGCTGTTCCTGGTACTCCTGCAAAGGAATATCTGGGCCTTGCTACTGATGCACTTATCGAAATCGGCCTTACTGCAAACCGTGTTGATGCAGCTTCGCATATTGGAGTTGCGCGTGACCTTTATGCATATCTCAAGCATAATGGCGTGCCGTGCCGTCTGAATCTTCCGGATGTTTCTGCATTCAGGGATGGAGGTGAAGGTGAGGCGCTTCCTGTCGAAGTCATTGCTGCAGACGGGGCGCCATGCTATACCGGTACGACAATAAGGGGTGTCAAGGTTGCCGCTTCTCCGGATTGGCTTCAGAAAAAGCTTCTTTCAGTTGGACTGCGTCCTATAAATAATATCGTGGACATAACAAATTTTGTCCTGATGGAGACTGGACAGCCTCTGCATGCTTTTGACGTGTCAAAGATAAACGGCGGAAAAGTCATTGTGCGCAGGGCTGCTGAAGGCGAGAAATTCGTTACTCTTGACGGAGTGGAGAGGACATTGTCCGCAGCTGACCTGATGATAGCTGACAATGAAAAGCCGATGTGCCTTGCAGGTGTGTTCGGCGGAGAGGACTCCGGAGTGACGGGAGTGACTGCGGACATTTTCCTGGAAAGCGCATATTTCAACCCTGTAACCGTAAGGAAGAGCTCCAAGAGACATGGGCTCAAGACTGACGCTTCTTTCAGGTATGAAAGGGGAGCGGACCCGCTTATGGTTGAATATGCTGCCAGAAGGGCTGCGCTTCTTATACTTGAGCTTGCCGGTGGTCATGTTGCCGGAAAAGTCCAGGAGTTCTGTCCGGAAAGAATCCAGAAGAAGACGGTTGAGCTTGATTATGACAGGATTGAGTCTTTCATCGGCAAGAAGATAGGCCATGATGTCATTGAGGGCATACTTGAAGGCCTGGCATATGAGTTTGTCGGAAAAAGGCAGGGTGGGGCAACAGTTGCCGTACCTTCATATATGATAGACGTTTATCGTGAATGTGACGTAGTGGAAGAGATATTGCGTATCTATGGATATAACAATATAGAGCTTCCGAAAGCCATGAGGGTTTCTGTAAATCCGTCACAGAAGCCAGAGCCGGAGCATGTGCGCAAGGCTGTATCGGATTTCCTTGCCGCGAACGGCTTTGTGGAGACCATGAACAATTCACTCACTAAATCAGAATACTACTCGAAGCTGACAACATTCCCGGAGGACAAATGTGTGAGGATACTCAATCCTCTCAGTTCCGACCTGAATGTGATGAGGCAGACCCTGCTTCTTAACGGGCTTGAAGTGATAGCCTATAATATCAACCGTCAGATTTCGGACCTCAGGATATTTGAGTACGGAAGCGTATATGCCTTCAATCCTCAGAAAGACGGAAAAACACTTGATTCTTATGAAGAGCATCCGTGCCTGGCTTTCTTTATGAGCGGCAAGTCAGAGAAGTCATGGCGTGCAGAAGCAGGAAAAGGCAACTATTTCCAGCTGAAGGGGTATGTGGAGCTGCTGCTCAAGAAATTGGGAACGGACATCTATTCTCTTGAGACTGAGGCTGCACCTTCAGACCTTTTCTCCGAGGGACTGCTTTACAGACTTCCGGGTACTCATCAGCAGCTTTTGGTCATGGGTACCGTTTCTCCTGCAAGGCTCCGCCAGTTCGGCATAAAGCAGCCTGTATTCGCAGCGGAAATCAGCTGGCCAGCATTGTTTGAGCTTGTGAAGAGGAACAAGATACGTTATAAGGAACTTCCGAAATATCCGGAGGTAAGGCGTGACCTTGCCATTCTGATTGACGAGTCCGTCACTTTCGCGGATTTGCGCAAGAGCGCTTTCCGTGTCGGAAAGAAACTTCTGAGACAGGTTACATTGTTCGACGTATATCGTGGGGACAAGATTGGAGAGGGCAAGAAACAGTATGCCTTGGGATTTGTTCTTCAGGATCTTGACAAGACTTTGACTGACAATGATGTGGAGAAGATGATGAATAAGTTCCTCTCTACTTTCCAGAATGAGTTCGGCGCTTCATTGAGATAAGTTTGCGATGAAGCGTGTCCCGATACATATCCTGCTTTTTTGTGCGGTTGCCATGTGTCTCTTTTTTTCATGCGGAAAAAAGGAGGCAAGGGTGATTCCGCGCTCAAAGATGGCAAAGATATATGCGGAGATGCTCATGACTGACCAGTGGATTTCCTCTGCTCCTTCGATGATGCGGATTGCAGACACGTCTTTGGTATATGAGCCGATACTTGAGAAGTACGGGTATGACTCGGAGGACTACCGCAGGAGTGTGGAGCATTATCTCGATGATCCGGAGCGTTTTTCCAAGATATTCCGTTCCGCATCGGAGATTCTTGACGGGCGTCTGCAGGAGCTCAAGGCGCTTCAGAAGACGAAGGAGGAGGCCCAGGCCAGAAAATATGATTTTGGCATAGATGCAGGACGGCTTGTTCCGGACATCGGAAGGATACCTCTTAAATACACACCGGACAGTCTTGCCTTTGAGCTTGATACTGTGTATCTGTACTATGTACCGCGATATGTGGAGCGTGGGGATACTGCATATAAGGGACCGGAGATTATCGTGCGCGTTGACAGCATCGCCGTCTGTGACAGTGTTGCGGCTGCTGATACTGCTGTTGTGTCTTCTGTCGATGTTGCCGGAAATGAACCTGCAAAAGAACTTCTGGATGTTCCTGCGGAGCCGCTGGCTTTGCCTCAGGAGCAGGATGCTGCTCTTTCCAGGCGTATGAATGTTGATGAAGTCATGAAAAAACTTTAAGGGATATGGCGATAAAAAGGGTAACGGCATCTTTTGTATATACCTTGGAATCCGCACCTATAAGGAACGGGTTCGTTGAATATGATGATTGTGACGGCAGGATTGTACGGGTCGGGGAGTGTGATGGCGCGGAGCATGTCTCCGAAGGCGCACTTGTTCCCGGTTTTGTCAATGCCCATTGCCATGTCGAGCTGTCGCATCTGCATGGGAAATTCCGCAAGGGGACCGGAATGGCCGGTTTCATTGACCAGATAAATGCGTTGCGTGACTGGGCAGGACGGGATGTAAAGGCTTCGCTTGTGCGCAAATGGATGGACAAGATGTGGGCTGACGGTGTTTCTGCCATGGCGGACATCAGCAATGATGATTCGTCTTTTGAGGTGAAGAAGTCGCATATGATGTATACCAGGACTTTTCTGGAAGTGTTCGGTTCGGAACCTCATATGTGCGAGGGAGTTATGGCTGATGTTGCGGAACTGAAGCGTCAGGCTGACATGGCCGGAATTGATGCCGCACCGACGCCGCATTCTTGCTATACCATGAGTCCGGAACTTCTCTCCGCCTCTTCTGCGGCTGCACTTGATGCCGGTTATCTTTCATATCATTCCCAGGAGAGCATGGAGGAGGAGGAACTGGTCAGGTATGGTTCCGGAGCCATGTATGAGAACCGCAAGAGGAGCGGGATGAGCACTCCTCCTGTGACCGGCGGGTCTTCTCTCGGGTATTTTATTGACAGGCTTGCGTGTGCGCGTCCGGCGCCTTATGATGCACATGTTCTTCTTGTTCATGACGTATGTCTCTCGCAGGAGGATATTGATGCCGCAAAGAAGGTGATGAAAAATGTTTACTGGGCTTTGTGCCCTTTGTCCAATATCTTCATACATAATGCCTTGCCTCCTGTGCCGCTTATGAGGCGCAATGGCCTTGACATTACTGTGGGGACAGATTCCCTGTCCAGCAATGATGACCTGGATATGGTAAAGGAACTTTATTGCCTGCATGAGAATTTTCCGGAAGTGCCTATGCAGGAGCTGCTGACATGGGCTTGCCTTAACGGAGCACGTTTCCTTGCAAAGGATGCTGAGCTCGGAAGCCTTTCCGTCGGCAAGAGACCTGGAATTGTGTTCGTGCATTCTATTGATGAAAACGGATTTGTCACAAGCAAGAGCCGTTCAGAACGTATTGTGTGATGCTGCATTTCGATGAAATAGCTTTCGGGCCTATTTACAGCAGGCGCCTTGGCTCTTCGCTTGGGGTGAATATCTTGCCTCGTGAAGGAAAGGTGTGCAATTTTGACTGCATATATTGTGAATGCGGCTGGAACCGGGACTGGCGCTCCGGAGGACATTTCCCTGGAGGGGAGGATGTCAGGCAGGCCCTGGAGGCCAAGCTTTCCAAAGCGGCGTCGGACGGTATCGCCATAGATTCAATAACATTTTCCGGCAACGGGGAGCCTACTCTGAATCCGGAATTTGCACGGATTGTTGACGTTACCCTGGAACTGAGGGACAAATATTTTCCGGAGGCTCAGGTTTCAGTGCTTTCCAATGCTTCCATGTTGTGGAAAGAGGATGTGCTTCAGGCGCTTATTAGGGTGGATAATCCGATATTGAAACTTGATGCTTCGGATGATTGGCTTGTGAAGAAGATTAACAGTCCTGCAGGAAGATATGGCACGGATGAAGTTATGGAAGGCATGAAAAGGTTCGGAGGCAATTTCGTGCTTCAGACCATGTTCCTCAAGTCTCCTGATTTTGACCAGGCCGCTCCTGAGGTGCTGGAAAGGTGGCGTGATATTGTCAGGGAACTGAAGCCACGTAAAGTTATGGTCTATACGATTGACAGGGAAACTCCTGACAAGTCTCTGTCCAAGTGTACGGCATGCGAAATGGAGGCTTATGTAAAGCCTCTTGTGGAAGAAGGATTTGATGTTCAGATAAGCGGATAGGAATATGAGGGTTGTTATACAGAGAGTCGGCAGTGCTTCGGTAGCTGTTCCGGATGAGGGGTATGAAGCGGGAATCGGTCATGGTTTGCTCGTCCTTGCGGCTTTTGAGGCAGGTGATTCAGAAGAAGACCTTGAATGGACTGCCAGGAAACTGGTCGCCATGAGAATCTTTGATGATGAAAATGGCGTCATGAACCTGTCTGTAAAGGATGCCGGCGGAGAAATACTTGTTGTGAGCCAGTTCACTCTGTATGCTTCCACAGCAAAGGGGAACAGGCCGTCTTATATGAAAGCCGCACCTCCGGAGATTTCCGTGCCTTTATATGAGAGGTTTCTTGATCTTGTCTCTTCTCATTTGGGAAAGAAGGTGGCATGCGGGATATTCGGTGCGGACATGAAGGTGTCACTTGTTAATGACGGACCTGTAACCATAATAGTTGATTCCAAATTGAAATTCTAAATTGTTCATATATGGATTTTTTGAAAAAATACAATTATTCTCCTGATCAGGAGTCCATGGGAAGAGCCCTGGAACTTATTGCCGCAAATCTTGAGAACGCGGCTTCTGCTCAGGTTTACAAAGACTGTTTCTCCATGATGGATCTTACCACGCTCAAGACCGACGATACGCCGGCTTCTGTGGAAAGGCTTGTGGAAAAGGTCAATTCTTTCAGCGGCATGTACCCAGACTGGCCTCTTCCGGCTTCTGTGTGCGTGTATCCTAATTTTGCTGCCACAGTCAAGAATGCCAGGAAATGTGATTTCAACATTACTGTAGTGGCTGCCTGCTTCCCGTCTTCGCAGAGTTTTCTTGAGGTTAAGCTCAAGGAGTGCGAAATGGCTGTCGAGCAGGGGGCGGACGAGGTTGATATCGTTCTTGCGCTCAATGCTTTCCTTGCGGGGGACTATGAGGCTGCTTCTGAGGAGATACGTCAGGTGCGTTTATGTATTGACAAGGTGGCTGCAAGACAGGGCAGGGCTGTACACCTTAAGGTTATTCTTGAGACAGGGCTGCTCCGGACTTCCGAGGCTATCGCAAATGCGTCATTCCTTGCGATGGAGGCGGGAGCTGATTTCATAAAGACTTCTACGGGAAAGGTTGACGTGAATGCGACTCCTTCTGCCGCATATGTGATGTGCGAATGTATCGCCAAATATTATGCTGCCACCGGCAAGAAAGTTGGTTTCAAGCCGGCTGGAGGAATTTCTTCCGCAGCTGATGCGGTGTGCTACTATTCGATTGTGTCGTCACTTCTCGGAAAGGAATGGCTTGACAAGAAATTGTTCAGGTTCGGTGTGAGCCGTGTGGCCAACAGCATCCTTTCTGCAGTTGAGCAGAAGACCGTGGCTTTCTTTTGATGGATTTTGTTTCATTTTTTATAAAAATCAAACAAAAAATACAACTGAAAAGTGCTTTGCAGATGCTTGCAAGGCACTTTTTGTTAATTAGCCGTGTACTTTTTCGTTACGCGGCTATTTGAGGATAATTTTGCCTCCGTAATAAATGCAAGAATTATGAGAGGTAGAATTACAATTATGCTCATGGCATTGGTCATGATGTCGTGCAGCAAGAATGCTCTTTTCCAGGAGAGCGGCATTGATTATTCATACGGCAGGAAGCTGTCGCATGAAATGATTGTCTTGGGGGACCGTCTGGAGAATCCTTACAAGACAGAGAACATTGAGAAGGCTCTCAAGAGCCTTTATCCTACGAAAGCTGACCGTGTGGATGTCAAGCCGACCAATATCTACGTCAGGTTTCTTCCGGCGGATGAGCATGAGTATGATATGCTAGCGGCAATGGGTATTGAGCTGGTCGATCATCCTCTTGACTATGATGTGCTTGTTGAGGGTGACTGGTATCATGACCCTTCTGTTCCGGAAGGCAATATGACGTGGCAATATGCTGTGGTTGCTCCTGATTTTAGTTTTCCTTCCGTCAGGTATGAGGTTATTGACGAGTGCTACATCGCGGAGAATGATAAAGGGACGCGTGCAGCTGACGGAATTGACTGGGAAGAAGTTGAGCGCCGGGCGTATATGCTGACTGGCAACGGGGACAGATTGGAGCAGCCGGATACAAAAGGGCCTTCAAAAGTCCAGCCTTCCGGACGCATAACAATTGTTGATGAAAACGCGTCCGGTGGAAAGCCTTTCGGAGTCGCAGGAGTTTGTGTGTCGTGCAATTCTTTTGTGAAATTTGACAAGGCATACACTGACCGTGACGGATATTATACGATGAAGAAGAGCTTTACTTCAAAACTGCGCTACAGGCTTGTCTTCAAGAACGAGAAGAATTTTTCCATAGGCTTCAATCTCGTGCTCCTTCCTGCCTCTGTGTCAACATTGGGAAAATCCGGGCCTGAGGGCGTGAATATGACCGTGACAAAGGACTCTGAAGGGAAACTGTTCCGAAGGTGCGTCGTGAATAATGCGGCATATGACTATATAAGCCGGTGCTCTTCCGCAGACATGGGGATAGATGTCCCTCCGTCAGACCTCAGGATATGGATATTGAACGGAATGGATGCCAGCAGTGCGGTGATGCTTCACCACGGCACTCTGTTGTCTTCAGATAAGCTCGGCTCGTTTCTCGGGAAATTCGCTTCTTTGCTCAAAGTTTTCATGCCTGACATAACGATAGGTACGAAAGGAATAGACAGCTACAGTGAAATTTATTCTTCCACATGTCATGAGCTGGCCCATGCAAGCCATTTCTCCAAGGTCGGCAAATCATATTGGAATAATTATATCTTCTATATCGTGGAGTCTTACCTGACGACAGGAGGGATGACATATGGTGACGGGAGCGCAAGCGGCTCGGGTTACTGCGAGATAGGGGAGATGTGGGCGTATTATCTTGAAAGCAAGATGTATAAGGAACGCTATGGCGGCTCATTCCCTTCCTTCGGGACATCGTTCTGGTTCTATCCTCAGATTTTCAGGTTTTTGGATGACAGGGGAATTTCGTGCTCTGACATATTCAATGTGCTCGGACCTTCCGTCCTGTCGAGGGACGCGCTGAAGTCAGCATTGCTGTCGGCATATCCTGCCAGAAGAACTTCGATTGAGCAGGTTTTCAGCAGATACTGAAATCATGAGGAAAATCATAATAGTGACGGCTGTTCTGGCGGTATTCGGTATTGAGAGGGCATGTGCCCAAAAGTTCAGTGTTTCTACGGATTTGCTGGGCTATGCCTGCCTGGGAACATTTAATGCGGAGGTGTCTTATTCCGTCTCGAGGTACTGGAGTGTTACAGCGGGGGCGAGGTATAATCCGTTCACATTCCGCAAGGGCAATCCGGACCGCCAGTTTCAATACAGGCAGCAGTCATATTCGCTCGGTGCCCGCATGTGGCCGTGGCATACATTGTCCGGATGGTGGTTCGCAGGGAAATTGCGCTATCAGGAGTTCAATGTAGGGGGTATCATTTCCCGCAGCACGAAAGAGGGTGACAGGTTCGGAGCCGGGCTGTATGCGGGTTATACGCACATGCTCTCAAGGCATTTCAATATAGAATTCGGGGCTGGGCTATGGACTGGATATGAACTCTATAGGAAGTATTCCTGCCAGACGTGCGGACTTACCGAGGCTTCCGGTTCCCGCTTCTTCGCTCTTCCTGATGACGTGAAAATTTCAATAGTTTATGTGTTCTGATTATAGATTCTGGATTGTTGTCCTGATAGCATTGGCTGTCTCATGTACTCCGTACCGGAAAATGCAGAAGATACGTTCAGGAGAGGTCGGGGTTGAACTTGCCGTATCCGATGAAAAGCCATGTGAGGATGACGCTAAGCCTGATGAGGAGGAAATCAGCCTTATAAAAGGTTCGCTGTCTGAGGGGCCTGTCATAATGAACGCAATACGGGATACGGAGACCGGGGACATGGTTGCGACGGATGTCATAAGCGCATCCAAGGTCACGGCCCGCTTCAGGAATGTGGCGGAGAGGGCCGGCCTTGTGACAGTCAGTTTTGACATTACTGTTCCTGCCGGCCTGGCGGATTCACGGTGGCAGCTTAAGATAAGGCCTTTTCTGGAGATTATGGATGAGGTCACCGGCTTGGAGCCGATATATATAACTGGCTCTGATTACCGTGCGGCCCAGTTGAGGGGATATCAGCGGTATAGGAATTTTCTGTCCTCCATAATAAGGGATACGACGGATTTCATCAGGATGGGCCAGCTTGAGATTTTTATCGAAAGGCATTTTCCGGATACTTACCGGATGAAGAATGATTCGTCCATCATACCGGAGCCTCTTGCGGGCAATCTGTTCGGTGTCACGCAAACGGACGCATTGCTGCATTACACGAGAAAACTCATGTTGAGGCATAACGAGCGGCGCAAGGGGCGTGAGGGGAAAATGTTTGCAAAGTATGTGAAGGATCCCATTGTAACGGACGGAATCAGGCTGGATACTGTAATTGCCGGTATTGACGGGGATTTCATATACCGTTACAGCCAGACTTTCAGGAGCCGCCCTGCCTTGAAAAAGGTACGTGTGTCGTTGGAGGGAAGCCTGTATGAAATGGGAGAGTGCATCATGTGCCTTCCTTTTCCGCAGGACCTGACTTTCTACATAAGTTCATTGTCATCGCTGGCTGACAATCGGCCTAAGTACAGGATGATTGTCAAGGAGCGTGTCGTGCATGACAATACGAGGGCTCTTATAGATTTCAGCCAGGGGAGTGCCGTCATTGATACTTGTCTCGGAGACAATGCCTCAGAATTGCGGAGGATAAGGCGCTGTTTTGATGATGTCGCTTCAATGGATGGGCTGGTTGCGGATTCTATAGTGATTGTGGCCTCGTGTTCTCCGGAGGGCAGTTATGTGTCGAACCGTAAATTGTCGGAAGACAGGGCGGAGGCTGTGCTGAAACATGTGTCAGCCTTTGTCCCGGATGAATGGAAGAGTATTTTGCGCTCGTCAGGACTTCCTGAGAATTGGGAACAGCTGATGCGGCTTGTGGAGAATGATACGGTGATTGCTTCGGATTCAAGGAAACGTATATTGGAGCTTGGGGCTGACTTGCGTGACCCGGATGCTGCTGAGCTGAAGGTGTCCCGGATGCATGAGTACAGGTATCTTCGGGAAAGATTGTATCCAAAGCTGAGGAGTGTGCGTTTTGATTTCTATTTGCACAGGACAGGAATGGCAAAGGATACCGTACATACTGCGGAACTGGACACTCTTTATTTGAGAGGGGTACAGGCGTTACGCGATTTGGATTATAAGACTGCCGTAGGGATATTGCGTCCATACGATGACTACAATGCCGCCCTTGCTTTTGTGTCTGCAGATTACAACCATTCTGCGCTTGATGTGCTTGGACGTCTCGGGGATTCAGAGCCGAAGGTGTGCTATCTCAAGGCTTTGGTGTTGTCACGGCTCGGACAGGAAGATGAGGCGATGAAATATCTTGAGTTGAGCATAGCCTATGATGCTCATATGGAGCACAGGGCCAATCTTGACCCTGAAATGTATATTCTTGTTAAAAAAAGACAAACAAATAATAAAATAGAATAATATGAAATTTCGTTTTGTGATTGCGGCCGTAGCGGCTGCCGCGCTTTCCGGTTGCAGTGAGAAAAATTCGGATTCGCCTGTTTTGGCTGACGGGAATGTTGAGTTGACCCTCAGCGTGCCTTGTACGGCGACAAAGGTTTCGGGTGTCCCTTCCTCTGAGGATGCCATAAAGGATTTGCAGGTTCTTGTGTTCAATTCCAAAGGTATGCTTGAGACATACAAGCATGGCAATGGAAATACCATGTCGCTCACATGTACTGCCGGTGAGAAACGCATAGCTGCTTTTGTGAATGCGGGACAGCAGAATTCGGTGGGCTACGAAAGGGAGTTGCCGCAGCTGGTCTCTGACCTTGCGGATAATGGGCCTGGCAGGCTTGTCATGGCCGGTGATACTTCAGTCGTGCTTACTGCTTCAGGCAGTCTAAATCTTGAGGTGAGGCGTATGGCTGCCAGAATCGGCATAAGCAAAATAGAAAATGCCATGGTTCTGCCCCAGCATAAGGCGATGAAATTTGAGGTCAAGTCGCTCTATCTGGTCAATGTACCCGGCGACAGAGCCTTCTTCGGTGTGTCTGAGCCCTCCCGGTGGTACAACTGTTCCGCACCGCAGGCCGGTTCGCCTTCATTCTTGCGTGATGATGTGAATGGCGGTATAGTGGCTGCCGGAAATGCATATGAAGGGAAACATTATTTCTATTGTTATCCTAATGATGTGGCGGAGGATTCGTCTGCCGCAGAATGGTGCCCTCGTAAGACGCGTCTTGTGGCAGAGGTTGCTCTGGATGATGTGACATATTATTATCCGGTCACTTTGGATAATGTGGCAAGGAATACCTCGTATTCATACGAATTGAGGATAACCCGTCCCGGCTCCTCTTCTCCGGATATTCCGGTTGACGATGCTGCCGTGGGGATTACGGTAGTTGTGAAAGGCTGGTCGGAACTTCCGCCTGTACATGAGCAAATCTGACTTTGTGTGTCATGAGGAAGGTGTTGTGCGGATTGCAGGCAGTGATTTTCTGCATTTTGCTGTGGACTGGATGTTCTGTCAAGGAGAACAGGAGAGAGTGTCCGTGCAGGCTGTTTCTTGATTTCAGTGAGACGGATGCTGAGGAGGTGCCATATGCTGATTTGCATGTTCTGTCAAGTGAGGGTTTTCATCTTGTTGAACATGTCGGGTCCGGAGCATTCGGGGAGGAACTTGTGCTGCATGTTCCCCGTAGAGGCGCAAGGGTGAATGCATATTGTGGAGCGGAGGGATATGTCTCTGAGGACGGAAGCATGGAGATTCCTTATGGAAGTGAATGCCCGCATGTGCATATGCATTCCTCTTATGTCGAAACTGATTGTGAGGCTGCATTTGAGAAGGTGCGGGTGCGCAAGAACTATTGCCTTATAACTGTTCATGTAGAGGAGGCTGATTTCCCATATATCCTGGATGTGCGGGGAGAGATCTGCGGGTATGGAGTTGACGGGAGTCCGGCAGACGGGGCGTTTCTTTTTGCCATGCGTCCTGACGGGAATGGTGTATGCTCTGTTTCTGTTCCCCGTCAGGTTGACAATTCGCTCAGGCTTGATGTGGATGACGGTACGGATGTGCTTAAGACTTTTGCGCTTGGTGAGTATGTGACCGCGAGCGGTTATGACTGGAGTGCGGAGAGCCTGGGTGACATAACAATAGGATTGGACTATTCATTGAGCCATGTCACTTTGAAAATAGAGGGGTGGGAAAAGGAATTGCATTTTGATGTTGAAATTTAGTTGAATTGTTGCGGAAAAATTTAGTTTTTCAAAAATATTGATTATCTTTGCCCCACTTTTCTGAAGCGCATGTGGTGAAATTGGTAGACACGCTACTTTCAGGAGGTAGTGCTTCACGGCGTGTAGGTTCGAGTCCTATCATGCGCACATTACAAGATTGGAGATGAACTTTCGGATTCATCTCCAATCTTGTAATGTGCCTGCACTTTCCATCTTACGCGCCACCTTCCATCGGTATAGTCGTGGCTCAATATAGTGAATTTGCCTATTTCGGAGGTGTTGCTTACATGTGCGCCAATGCATGCGCAGGTGTCATAATCTCCGATTCTTACGATTCTGAGGGTGTCGGACGCGTGCTCCGGGAGTTTTCCGAGGTCTGCTATTGACTCTGCTTCAGCCCTTGGCATCAGTTCTGCTGTGACGTCCAGTGCATTCCCTATTATTCTGTTGACGGCATTTTCAATTTCGCAGACCTGCTGCGGGGTCGGGCATTGGTTGAGGATGTAGTCGCATTTTGATTTCTTGCGTTCTATATGTGCATTCCTTGAACGTGGACATCCGAACATTTTTACCATTGTGGCGTTGAGGATGTGTTCTGCTGTGTGCATAGGAGGGTACTCCTCCTTGTTGTGCGAGTTGAGTGTGGTGTCATTCATGTGTGTGAGATTTTTACCGTAAAGATAGTGAATCGGAGACAATTGGCGACATGAACCCGATTATGTCGTCAAGTACGGCTGTGAAACCTTGGCCATTCAGGATTTCATGCCTCATTGACGGGTATGTGCGGCAATGTACATTACTGTACCCTTCTTCTGCCATGCGGGCTGCCGTCTTTTGCAGTTTGGCCGGGGAGCCTGAACATGGGTCATCTTCTCCGGAAAGCAGCATTATCTCAAGTGAAGGGTTGCAGGTCTGCGTTTTGCCGGGTGAGTATGCCTGGAGCATCAGTCCTGTTACGCATGATGCGCAGCTTGCTGTCATTTTGAAATTGCATACAGGATTGGCTTTGAACCGTTCCCGTTCATTTGGGTCTGAGCATGTCCATGCCTGCTGTCCTTCGTTCCTGAAACGTCTGTTGTATATGCCGGAAGTGATTTCCTGCAGCATGCCTACTCGCAGCTTTCCTGCCCCGGCCTTGCATAGGACATCTGTCATCAGCTTGCCGACAGGGGCGAGAGGATTATATGCGGGCAGGCCGCAGAGGACTGCTCCTGAAAGCATGAGTCCATGGTCACGGATGAAGACTTTTGTCGCAAGTGCTCCCATGCTGTGTCCTATCATTATTATGGGAATGCAGGGATTCTTCGACAATGCCCATTCGGATACTGTTTTGATGTCGTCTGTCAAGCTCTTCCAGTCTCCTTTGTACATGTGGCCGAGATCTTCCGGGGCAAAGATGCTTTCGCCATGGCCCCTGTGGTCGTGTGCGATGCATGTGAAGCCATGGCTGCTGAGATATTCCATGGCCGGTATGAAGCGCTCTTTGCATCCGCATACGCCGTGGATGAATTGTACTGTGGCTTTGGGACGGCTTGTATCTGGCATAATGGATATTGTGCTGATGCCCAGTGAGTCAGAATGTGATTTCAGGGTTAATTTCTCTATTGTTGGCATGCTTGTGTCTGCGTTTTGTATGTGCTGTGGCCCGAGGTTTGCCTATGTCGTGCCTGGAACAGAAACCTGGCTTGTGGTGTGGGATTTTCCGTACTGTTGCCAGGGGACAAATATAGTTAATTAGTGTAGATATGAAAAAAGTTATCAGTGGTGTCCGGCCGGCCGGTGTCGCGGCGCATCCGGATAAAAAGGAAATTTTAGGGAAAATCGGAAGACTCTTTCTGCTGTTCGTGACTTTGGCGGCCGGTGTTGCGGCGAATGACGCCTATGCCCAGGAAAAGGGACGTTCCGATAAAAGGAAAGAGGCCATGGAGGCCTGGAAAAAGGACATGGCGGAATTCCGTTCGCGTTCAAATTCAGACAGGGAGATAGAGTCGCTTGTGGATTCCATTGCTTCAGTGCAGGCTTCAGCTGCTGTGCAGAATATGGATTTTGTGCTTGAGGCGGACAATGTCTCTTTCAAGAACGGAGCGACAGCATTCGTGAATTCAAATACGAATTTCATTGCCGTCAAAGGCAAGAGGGCTGTGGTGCAGATTTCACCGAGTGATTTTGCTGCCGGTCCCAACGGAGTCGGAGGCGTTACTGTGGACGGCATGATTTCCGGAATGAAGGTCAAGACTGACAAGAAAGGACGCACTACTATATCCATGAATGTGTCCGGAATCGGAATCAACGCCCAGGTGGAGATATACATGTTCCCGGGAAGTAATGAGGCTACGGCCACCGTGTATCCGAACTTCAATTCGAATACGGTATGGATGTCCGGTGAAATCATACCTTATGAGAACTCTACCGTAATCAAGGGAAGGTCATTGTAGTGGCAACGAATAAAAACAGATAAAGACATGAAAAGAATCATCATTATTTCAGCATTGGCGCTTTTGGCTGTGTCATGCCATAAGGTGCCTTATCCTCAAGACCGTGACGGAGAATATCTTGTATATACGGCTCCGGGAAAGGACGTGGATTTCACCAAGTTCAAGACATTCAGCATTGCTGACAGCCTTCTGGTCATCGGACGTTCTGACAAGGCGGAGTATTCAAAGTCGGAGAATGCGCTTGCCCTTGTGCGCAGATACCGCTCCAACATGGAGAGTCTCGGATATACATATACTCCTGACGCCAAGAGCGCGGATCTCGGAATCCAGGTGACATATATAATCAAGACTGAGCGTTATGTGCAGTATTATGACCACCCTTACTGGTGGCTCGACTATCCGGGGTACTGGCATCCGGGCTACTGGGGCGACTGGTACGGATACTATTACCCGCGTCCTGTGACTTATGTGCAGTCAACCAATGCCCTTGTGGCGGAAATGGTGGACTTGACCGCGGAAAAGGGTGCTGACAAGCCTCTTGTGATTGTATGGTCATCATATCTTGGAGGATATGCCGGGGCAAGTGCCTCGCGTGACCTCGCACGTATGATGGGGGCCATTGACCAGGCTTTCGTGCAGTCGCCTTACCTCGTGCATCCTGAGGATAAATGACAATATTAAATTTTGACATGATGAAAAAGATATTATATATGCTTATGGCATCGGCGGCTATGATGGTTTTCGCCGCTGAGGCAGATGCCCAGATGGGCAAGAGGTACTACATAAACGGGGGCTGGCAGTTCAACGGTACGATTGCCAACAGCTACGTTAAGAGTGCGCAGGGATATGGCGCATATGTTGAGGGAGGATATTATGTCAGTCCGATGCTTGCGGTAGGAGGATTTGCCGGCTTCGGTACCAATAATGAGTATATCCCGAAGGAAACTTACGTTTTTGACGGAGGCGCAGCCCTTACCACTGACCTTGACAGGTCCATTTATCAGGTTCCTTTCGGAGCGACGCTCAGATACCGCTTCTCGAGAAAGATATGCCAGCCTTATGTTGAGGCCAAGCTCGGAGCCGAGTATTCTATGCAGAGCACCTATATGTCCACTTTCGTGAACAGGCAGGACAATTGGGGATTCTATGTGTCTCCTGAAATAGGAGTGTCCATATTTCCTTTCCGGAAGGCTGATGTAGGCTTCCAGCTCGCGGCTTATTATAGCTATGCCACCAATAGGAACGATGATTTCGGAATAAACGGGCTGAACAATTTGGGCTTCAAGCTTGGAATAGCGTTTTAATGGTTACCTTTACATTCCTGCCGGAAGCAGCTGGCTGAAATCCCGGACCCGGCAGGATGTGATTTTTTCGGTATGGAAAACAGGACAAGATACAGAAGCATAGTCCTTTCGGACATTCATATGGGCACCGGATTCTCCAAGACCAGGGAAGTATGTGACTTTATAAGCAGCTTCGATTGCGACAGGCTTATTCTCAATGGGGATATAATTGACGGATGGCAGCTGAAAAGGAACGGAAATGCCATGTGGGGATACGAGCAGTCCCGGTTTTTCAGGATAATATTGAAGATGATTGAGCGCCAGGGGACGATGGTTACGGTTTTGCGCGGTAATCATGATGACTTTCTTGACAGAATCATTCCCATGAGCATGGGAAATCTTGAGATACAGAAGGATGTCATCATAGAGAGCGGGGGCAGGAATTTCTTTGTGACTCACGGGGATGTGTTTGACAGCATTACGTCAAATATGCGCTGGGTCGCCAAGCTCGGGGACATCGCGTACAATTTCCTTCTTAAGGTAAATGTCCTCTATAACCGCTGGCAGTCCTTCAGGGGAAAGCCGTACTATTCTTTTTCCCGTGAAATAAAGAACAAAGTGAAGAAGGCTGTTTCCAATGCTTCGGACTTTGACCGGATGCTTACCGATATGGCGAGGACAAAAGGCTGCCAAGGTGTGATATGCGGGCATATACACCGTCCGGAGGATCGTGTGATTGACGGGGTGAGGTATCTCAATTCTGGAGATTGGGTCGAGACGCTTTCTGCTCTTGTTGAGGATTATGACGGAAATTGGAGAATAGTTTATTATAAGGATGTGTTTCCTTTCGGAGCGATACATGATGATGTGCCTGCCTTTAAAGTGCAGGATGTTGCTCCGGAGCATTAAAATCAAATGGTCATGAAATATCTTTTTATAGTTCAGGGTGAGGGCAGGGGACACCTTACTCAGGCGATTACGCTTGAGAAATTGTTGATTTCCCGCGGTCATGAAGTCGTCGGGATTATGGTCGGGAAAAGCCCGGGCCGCAAGCTTCCGGATTTTTTCGGACGGGAAGTGCATGCGCCGGTGACGCAGTTCGAAAGCATGAATTTTCTGCCGTCTGCTTCAAACAGGCGTCCGAGTATGTTGAAGACTGTTGCCGTGAATGCCGTCAGTCTGCACAAGTATATTCCGTCCATACGCTTGATACGTGATACGATACGTTCCAGCGGTGCTGATGCTGTCGTGAATTTCTATGAATTGATGACCGGATTGACCTATATGTTCTGCAGGATTGACGTTCCTGTCGTCTGTATCGGGCACCAGTATCTTTTCCGCCATAGTGATTTCGGGATGCCGTATAAGAAATATCCGGGAAGCAGGGCGCTTAATTTTTTTACGAAGCTTACTTGTGCCGGAGCTGTGAAATGTCTCGCTCTTTCTTTCAGGAAGATGGATGCTGATTACGCTCACGGGATAGCGGTCGTGCCTCCTCTTTTGAGGCGTGAGGTGATGGATATGGAGGTTACGGAGGGGGACTATGTGCATGGCTATATGCTGAACAAGGGGTTTTCTAAGGATGTGCTGGAGTGGCATCGTGAGCATCCGGAAGTGGAGCTGCGGTTCTTTTGGGACAATTGGGAGGCCGGAAAGGTGATGAAGGTTGACGAGACTCTCAGTTTTTATCTTATTGATGACCATGAGTTCCTGAAACAGATGGCCGGCTGCCAGGCCTATGCCAGTACGGCCGGGTTTGAGTCTGTGTGCGAGGCAATTTGGATGGGCAAGCCTATTCTGATGGTTCCCTCGCATATTGAGCAGGATATCAATGCATTCGATGCTTCAAGGTCTGGTGCTGGCGTGAGCTGCGATAAGTTTGACCTTAGTCTCCTTCTTGATTTTGCGGATGGATTCAAAGCGGACCCTGGATTCAGGGATTGGGCCCGTTCTGCTCAGGATATTTTTATCCGGGAATTGGAGAATTTGGACAAAATCGCATAAAAATGCATTTTTTTGAAAAAAAGTTGCGAAAAAGTTTGCAAGTTCAAAATTAAACGCTACCTTTGCAATCCCAATTCGAAAGGAACTCACTTGAGACACCGACGAAACGGATACGGATTGATTCGTTAGCTCAGTTGGTAGAGCACAACACTTTTAATGTTGGGGTCTTGGGTTCGAGCCCCAAACGGATCACAAGTTCTTAAAATTATTGCTTCCCTAGCTCAGTTGGTAGAGCACGACACTCTTAATGTTGGGGTCCAGGGTTCGAGCCCCTGGGGGAGCACGAAAGGCAGTTCATTTCTGAACTGCCTTTTTCTGTAATATGCTCAAAATAAGCAGATTACAGAAAAGGGGTGCAGCGGGATTTCAGAAAAGACCGTTATCATCTGCGCCGCCCTCATGCATGAATGTTTCTGGCTAGCCACCGGAGGCAAATCGCATTCAACCAACGCCTCGCAGCCCTAAAATCAAGCAAAATCGTAGCCTTCCCTGATATTGACGGCTACCACATCTGGCTAGCCAAATCCACAGACTTCCCATATCTGGACCTGAGAGTCAGCGACCTCCTCGAGCAGAACATCACTCCAGAGAGGCGAGATGCCCGCGTCGACCTGCCGACTTAAGTGATAAAAAGTGAAGTTTGTCCCGTTTTTTGCGTAATAAACGGGACGTTTTATTATATTTGTTTGCTGAATATAAATGCATTATGAATGTTGCTAAAGAAATACGTAAAAGAATCCTGAATTTTGCGGATGATTATGTTTTTACAGCATCTGATTTTGACTTTGGACTAGAGAGTCAAACAGCTGTAGTAAAAGCCTTAAATCGAATGTCAAAGTCAGGAGAAATCTCCAAACTGTCAAAGGGCAAATTCTACAAACCACGTAAAACACAGTTTGGTGAACTTAAGCCATCTGCATATCAGATTGCAAAAGACTACATTGAAAAAGATGGTAAACTGATAGGATATATAACAGGATATTCTGCTTATAATGCCCTTGGGCTTACAACTCAAATATCATCTTATATTCAGATTGGCACAAATCAGTATCGCAGATCTGTCAAAAGAGAGAAGTATACAATTTCCTTTATTAAACAGCCAAATCATATCACAAGAAAGAATGTTGAGATTTTGAGGATATTGGATGCTATAAGATTTATCCGCGAGATACCTGCTACTACGCCAGACGAAGCATGCTTAAGACTAAAAGAGATAATCAGAGATCTTGATAATGAACAAAAAGAAGTTCTGATAAGGTGTCTTATGAAATATACAAACTATGTTAGAGCATTATGTGGAGCAATGCTGGAAGATGTGGGCTGCGATGGTGAACTCCTTGCTACCATAAAGAATACCCTCAATGGAGTAACAGAATATAAGCTACCGATTTCGGAATCTGTTTTACCAACCAAACAAAAATGGAGAATTTATGAACCTGCACGAAAATAATAAACTCTTTACTGATGCGGTTATGGCTGCATCGGAATATCTGGATATACGTCCGGTCTATATTGAGAAGGATTATTGGATAACCCGTTCTCTCAAATTGATGGCGCAAAATCCTAATGCAGATAATGCAATCTTCAAAGGTGGAACCTCTTTGTCTAAAGCTCATAAGATTGGAAACCGCTTTTCCGAAGATATTGATATCGCCATATCCGATGCCAATATCTTTACGGGAAATCAGTTGAAGATGCTGATTAAAAGGATAGCAAAGGAAATGACATCAGGACTTGAGGAAGTTTTCGTGCCAGGGGTTACTAGCAAAGGCTCTCGATATTACAAGGCAATGTATTCGTATCCGAACGTCTTAGGTAGAGCAATAAAGGAAACTGTAAATATCGGACAGTTGTTAGTGGAGATAAACTCTTTCGCTAACCCTTATCCGTATGTGTCAAAAAGCATAGAATGTTTTATCGCCCAATTCTTCCATCAGACAGGTAATGAGGCGCTGGTAACAGAATACGGACTGGAATCATTCGCACTGAATGTCCTTGATAAAAGGCAGACATTGACAGAAAAATTAGTTTCTCTAATCCGGTTCTCGTTGTCAGAGAATTGTATCTATGATGTCGCAGCTAAGATTCGTCATTTCTACGATCTGCATTATCTGCTGCAAGATGAGGAATGTAAGAATTACATATATTCTGATCAGTTCAAATCGGATTTCAAGATATTGCTGGATCATGATAGAGCAACTTTCGATAATCCTGAAGGATGGAATACAATGGACTTAGAGCAATCTCCATTGCTTTCAGACTTCTCTTCTCTATGGGCAAACTTGAAAACCACATATATGAAAGAGTTACCGGCAATTGCATTCTCGGAAATTCCAGGAGCAGAAGAAGTAGCAACGAGCTTTGGGAAGATTGCGAAACAGTTGATATCAACAGGCCAGTAATTGACCGAAGGCTATGAATGCAGGTGAATTGTCGCTTTCAGATATTCGTTGTGTGTAAAACCTATACATCTTCTTGATTCAGAGGAGTATTTATCTGACCTTGAAAACATATTAATGGCTACTGTTGGGGTTGTGGATTCTTTAGAGTCTGACAGATTTTTTGATGAAGCTTGTCAGATGGTTGCCAATTCAATACAAATGTTTCAACAAGGTTACTTTGATGCCGCTTTTTATTCCTTGAGACAATCGATAGAAACCTCCATAACGTCAGTTTGGCGAAATTAAATCGTTGATTATTCGTAAAATAGCAATATATTTTATAGTCACTACAAACCAAATAAACAAAATACATTGCTATGATGTCAAGATACATAATTACTGAAATTTTCTGTATGGCCGATTACTTTTGGAAACTTTATGACCGGTTTATCAAGGCAAATGGTCTTGCACCTAATCTCAGCAAGTCCAAACGCAAGTATCATCGCGACCCGAAGACGTCCTCTGCGGAGATCATAACCATAATGATTTTGTTCTACCTGAGTGGATATAAGTGTTTTGAGCATTTCTATATCAATGAAGTTCAGGAATATATGACTGATATATGTCCGAAGACAGTCGCATTCAATCGATTTACCGAGCTTGAAAGGACTGTTTGTAGTCCCATTCATACTTTTTGTGAAGAGATGCTGTATGGGAAAATGCACCGGAATCAGTTTCATAGACAGCACATTGCTTCGCGTATGCAGGAACCCGCGTATTCATATGCACAAGGTCTTTAAAGGTACAGTTCAGCGAGGGCGGTGTTCGATGGGATGGTTCTATGGCTTCAAACTTCATCTGATCTGCAATGAGATGGGAGAATTGTTGAGTTTTATGGTAACTCCAGGCAATGTTGATGACCGCGAACCTCTCAAGAACAAGACTTTTATTGAACAGCTGTTCGGGAAGTTGGCCGGTGCTGAGAAACAATATGAAGGGGCAAATGATGACACTTGGTGACAAGATACTTCTCCGCAAAAGGGCCATCATAGAGACCATCAATGACGAACTTAAGAATATGGCCCAGATCGAACATTCGCGTCACCGATCCGTTACTGGCTTTACTGTCAACCTTACGGTCGGTCTTGCTGCATACTCATTCTTCCCAAAGATGTCGATGATTGCCGTTGAGCGGGTTGAACCAGAAGAAATATTCAGCTGGCACTCTTTTAGTTATAATTCATCGAACTCACGTTAAATCACCGTCTTAGTAAGAGGACGGTAATTTATTTAAATAACGTTGGTTTAATCTGTTCATATAAATCCATACCAGGAATGTCTTCATATCTATCTGCTATTACTCGGCGAAGACCGAACATACGGAGTTCAGCAGTGTCTACTAATTGGGAGTATTCTATAGTGTGTAGAATTCCATTATCTTCAATTTGGAGTTTATGTCCTATGTTGTCAGCAACTGATTCGCCTACGACAAATCCTGTAACTTTGCAATTGTTACCTAGGTTTGAATGTAACAGATCCTCTATATATCCTTGTGCTTGGTTTCTCTCCTGCCTATCAATTTTGAAACCTCCTCGTTTTAATTCTATAACAAGGAGATGCCGTACTTGTGATATACCGGTGCCTGAAAGTATTTCAGGGATACCTGTGACCCCAATCGTACTGTTCGCTAGACAGATTAAATCAGGTCTTTTTTTGTAATTGGCATCTGCTGTATAATACTTATCATCACCAAATATTTTAGATACCGCTGTTTTCATCTGATTGTTAAATATAAATTCAGATGATTCGTATTCGGGACCAAATAACCACCTAGATTCTGCTATCATTGGATGCAATACATGTAACTCGTCTGTGGTTTTATCTTCTGACAACTTTCGTATTGCGGTTATTATAGCGAGTCTTCGATCTATTTCATTTAAGACCGCTAAAGCATCTCCTACACTCCATTTACTTAACAGTTCATTAAGGCCATCTATGTCATCTGGAGTCATAGTTGATAGTTTGTCTAAAAGAGCTTTACCATTTTTGGACTTCTCTACGTTTAAGACAGTCTTGATTGCTAGATTGACAGATTCTTGCTTAACTTTTGGAGTTTCGGTGACAATGTCCCTAATGATTTCATTAACTTCTAATCGCACTAAAGGATTGACATCTTTCAGAGATTCCTTGATAGATGGCTCTAAATTTTCAGTGATTGTGGCTATAGTTGCAGTCGAAACACTGTCTATACATCCGTTTACATACTTCTCTACGGCATTATATACTTTTTCGATATCGTCTGATTTCTTGAATCCAGTCCAGTCTTCTTTTATATAGTCTCCCAGATCGTCAGACTTTATTATAAATGTATATCTTTTAGCTAGTGCAGTTCTTCCATCGAGAACTAAATTTTTCCCTAAACTCCATGAGGGTTCACCAACCAACCTACCTCCTTGCCAAAACGCAATTCCCTGAAAAATACTTTTTCGACTTTTCTTTGTTGTGTCTATAAAGTATCCCGTTAGAGTTATGTCCGTTCCTTCAATACGAATCTCAGTCGGTTCTGTACCTCCCATCAGGTTCTCTAAATCTAGTACAAGGTGATTTACCTCAACTTCAAACTGAGGGTCGTGGAGGAATCGAGCAGATAGAACTTCTCTGATTTTGGCTGCCTTGGGTAAATTGTGTTCCACATTTACTTCTAGCTTTGTTCCATGTAGGTCAGAGGTTTCTTCAACTTTATCGGTTACGGCAATAGGCTGCCCATCAATATTGGATTTTACAATGAAGGAGACTTTCTTTCCGTTTTTAGTTGTGGTAACCTTATATTGATTAGCAAAACAAAATAAACCGTGCCTACCGACTCCGTTTCTACCGAACGCAGTTCGTTTACTAGTAATTCCATCAGGAAAAACAACATTTTTCCCTTGATCTTTAAGGCGATTGTATCTAAGTTTCATCCATCGATTCTGAAACTCTTCTTCAGTCATTCCTATACCATCGTCTTCAATATATAATGTTTGGTCATATTCTTCTGGAATAGAAATTCTGACATGAGATGCACCTGCGTCCCAAGCATTTGCTACCAGTTCTGTGAGGGCAACATCTGGGTCGTTGACAATTGGCCCTAATGATCTTGTTATATAATCATCTTCAAAAAGAGATGGATATAAAATGATTTCTTTGCTCATTACCTTCAACTTTTCAACAAAAATAATGAATTTAATCCAAGGTGCAATAACACGTTTAATGAGTCATTATTATATAGTCGCAAAGTAATAGTTGTCTTATGCTGGATTTTTAATGGTATTGAGGGCTGAAGTAAAAAGAAAACTGTCAGAAAACACATGCATTACCGTGTTGCGCTACGTTATGCATAAACTATGGACTCTAAAAATTTTCTGACAGTTTATATGTCATCTTATTGCCGTAAACAAAAAAGGCATACACCAAAACCACGACACACAGGCGTTTCGAGGGCCCTGACGACAATGGCAAGGTGCATGCCAAATTTTTGGCATCCCTATCTGTCGAACCTGTCATCTAATTGGTAATTCGAAACTTTGTGTGTCAGAGACAGGTAAAGGAAAATTATTGTTCTTAGTTTATGATATTTGCCTTACGCCGACAAAGATAGTCATTATTTTTAATAATAGTAAGCTGCTCTCTGATTTTATTTGTGTGCCTGTGTTTTTGTGGCTCACGTCAGTTCAGCTTGCCTTGCGACCGTTCTTTGGCAATAGATGTGCCATTGCCCTTGTCTTGGCCCTGCATTATCTGACATTGTTGTGTTATGATTGCTTTGTTTCGGAAAATGGGCTAAATTTGCAGGATATGCTTGGGCGGACAGGTGGGCTTGCGGGTTTTGTCCGTCTGTTTCGCCTTGGCGGAAATCTTATTGTAAAGTGATTATGGAAAAGAAATTATATCCTTTCAAATTCATCCCGGTGGCTTCACGCAGGCCTTGGGGAGGAGATGCTCTTGCAAAAAAGCTTGGAAAGCGTTTTGTGGAATGTGATGACGAGGGGAATGAGACGGAGATTGCTCCGGACGCGGTTATCGGTGAGAGCTGGGAACTTGCTGACATGGGATTCGTGGATTCTGTCATCAGTGAGGGATGGCTTGCCGGCAATACCATAGGTGAAATCATGGAGACTTATCTTGAGCGTGTGACGGGGGAGGATGTATATAATTATTATGGCCGTCAGTTTCCTCTTCTTGTCAAGTTCCTGGACATAAACGGCAAGCTGTCTGTGCAGGTGCATCCGGATGATGAGATTGCAGCTCAGAGGTATGATGCCCTCGGCAAGGCTGAAATCTGGTATGTGATGGATGCAAAGCCGGATGCCAAGATTTATATGGGATTCAATCGTGAGATGACGGCTCAGGAGTTCTATGACAGATGCAAGAACGGTACTGTTGAGCAGGTGCTGAATGTGATTTCACCGAAGAAAGGCGATGTTATATTCATTACTCCGGGAACAGTGCATGCCGCTGAGGGAGGCTTGCTGATAGCTGAGGTCCAGGAGTCGTCTGACATGACCTTCCGCCTGTATGACTGGGGAAGGGAATTCGAGCCGTCTTCTGCCAGGCAGATGCATCTTGAAGAGGCTATTGACCTGATTGATTACCGCCCTTTTGATGAGGGGCTTTACCGTAAAGGCGCTCTTTGGGGCGATGAGGCTTCACATGAGCCTTGTGCTGCGCATTCGTGTTCTTGTGATAATCATGAGTGTTCTTGTGGTGAAGGCCATGATTGTTCTTGCGGTGATGGCCATGAGTGCCACTGCGGTGAAGACCATGATGACGGTGAGTGTCATTGCGGATGTTGCCATGATGCTGAAGGTAGCCATGGGGCGCATCATGGTGCCGGGCATATTCATGACGCGGCTGCCGCACGGATTGCGGAAACGCTTGTGGAATGTCCGCAGTTCTGTGTCACGAGGCTTGCCCTGTCTGATCCGTTGCATATCTATACTGAGAAATTCGGAAGCTTCATAGTATATGTCTGCATTGAGGGTGCAGCCTCGATACAGGTGCCTTCTGTTGATGAGAATGGTGCTGCACGTATGGACAATTATGAAATCAAGGCCGGTGAGACTGTGCTTGTCCCTGCTGAGATGCCTGACTTTTTCCTTGTGCCGCGTGACCGTTCTACTGTATTGCTTGAGGCGGTTACAAGGCCTGTGGATGAGGTGGATGCATATATTGACCCTGAGACTGAGGCATTTCTGGAGGATGAGTATTATGAAGGTTTGGAGGATGAGCAGGAAGAGGAGACTGAAAATGAGTCCGGTGCGAGTCCGCTTGGATTTTTCGGGGCCGGACGTGGCCCTCTGTCTTAAAGGCGGTGTATTTTCTTCATAGCGTGAACGTGGTATGGATGAGGTCAGAATAGACAAATATTTGTGGGCCATACGTGTCTATAAGACGCGAAGCGAGGCTACTGACGCATGCAAGGGAGGTAAGATACGTTTGAATGGCGCTGATGTGAAGCCTTCCAAGATGATACGCCGCGGAGATGTCCTTACGGCAAGGAAAGGTGCGGTGACATATACTTTCAGGGTTATTGAATTGGTTGAGAAGCGTCAGGGGGCAGCTCTTGTGCCCGGATTTGCGGAGAACCTTACTCCGGCTGATGAACTTGCCAAATTGCGTGCTCCTGTGGAGACATTTTTCCTGAGGCGTGACAGGGGAACGGGGCGTCCGACCAAGAAGGACCGCCGGCAGATGGACTCCCTGTGGGGTGAGCTTGACTTTGATGGGCCGGATGATATTTCAGATGGCGCTTTTGCCGAGGATTTGGATTAGCTGAAAGCCCGGTCTGTGCCGGAGGATAATATAGTATTAAAAAAGGGCCTGCGTAATTGCGCAAGCCCTTTTTTGTCGGTAAGTCAAGATTACTTCTTGAAATATCTGTTGTAAAGTCCCTGGAATCCAGAGCCGTGGCGTGCCTCGTCCTTGCACATCTCGTGTACAGTGTCGTGGATTGCGTCAAGGTTGTGCTGCTTTGCAAGCCTTGCGATGCGGAGTTTGTCTTCGCATGCGCCGTGCTCTGCATACATTCTCTTCTCAACGTTGGTCTTGGTGTCCCATACGCACTCTCCGAGGAGCTCAGCGAATTTTGCAGCATGCTCAGCCTCTTCCCATGCATATCTCTTGAAAGCCTCTGCAATCTCAGGATATCCTTCCCTGTCTGCCTGGCGGCTCATGGCAAGATACATTCCCACTTCTCCGCACTCGCCGTTGAAGTGGTCGCGGAGTCCCTGGAGGATTTCCGGGTCAACATCTTTGGCAACGCCGATCTTGTGCTCGTCAGCCCATGCGAGGGCACCCTCTGTCTCAACAAGTTCCTCGAATTTCTCCGCGCCTACGTGGCATATCGGGCACTCCTGTGGTGCAGTCTCGCCCTCGTGGATGTAGCCGCATACCATGCATCTGAATTTCTTTACCATAATAGTTTACTTTTTAAAAGTTTATAATATCTAAATTTGAATTATTCAATTTTAAATCCGTTTGCAAAGTTAAAGAAAAAACTGTTATCTGCAAATATTCCTGCATTAAAATCGGCAGAAAGATTATCATATTGCAGGCTGTGGCGGGTTTGCTGGCAATTTGTCCGGAAATGTGATATATTTGACTATCTTTGTTATTTATGCTCCGGTTTCGGGCGGGTGCGGAGGCGCTGTGCCCGGAAGTTTGGCGGGGCAATGGAGAAAACGAAAAAATTATCATATGATACCGTTCCTGAAACAGGTTGCAGACCATTTCTATAAGATGGGGGACATAAGCGGGAGGTGCTTTGTCTTTCCTAACCGTCGTTCGATGGTGTTTTTCCGGAAATATCTTTGTGATGCGGTTGCAGCCGCGCCGGACAGCGGGCCAATGGTTGCTCCGCGGATGATTACAATCAATGATTTGTTCTTCAGTGTGGCTGGAGTGCAGGCTGCCGACAGGGTGCGTCTGCTGCTGGAACTGTATGAATGTTACAGGAACATTAATCCCAAGGCAGAGCCGCTGGATGAGTTTGTCTTCTGGGGGGACGTCATATTGGGGGATTTCGATGACGTGGACAAGTATCTTGTCGATCCGGGACAGCTTTTCGCCAATGTTTCCGATTACCGTCAGCTGCAGGACACTTTCAGTTATCTGACACCGGTGCAGAGGGCGGCGATAGAAGGTTTCCTGAGCCATTTCAATGACATGTCAGGAAAACTGACCGTCAATCTGGATACCGACAATCCGGATGTGAAGGGCCGTTTCCTTCTTATCTGGAACATGCTTTATCCTCTGTATGTGGATTTCAACAGGGTGCTGGAGGAAAAGGGGCTGGCCTATGAAGGAAAGGTTTACCGCAGCCTTGCCGGACGCCTGGCTTCAAGTGCTGTTGAGGATGTGCTCGGAGGGTGTTTCGGCGAGTCTCCTCAATTTGTGTTCGTGGGGCTTAATGCGTTGAATGAGTGTGAGAAAACTCTTTTGAGGAAGCTTCGTGACGCCGGCGCAGCGCAATTCTGCTGGGACTATTCCGGCAGGATAATCAGTGACCCTCAGAACCGCTCGTCTGTTTTCATGTCTGAAAATGTCAGGGAGTTTCCTCAGGCTGCCATATGGGATGCTGCCGGGGAGCTTCCGCTGCCGAATGTGAATGTAGTGAGCGTCGCTTCCTCCACAGGACAGGCCAAGAGGCTGCCGGACATTTTGGGGCAGATAGGTGATGTGCCTTCTGACGGGACAGGATGCGCGGTCGTGCTTCCGGATGAGGGGCTTCTGGTGCCTGTGCTCAATTCCATTCCGGAGGATATACGCGACATCAATGTGACGATGGGACTTCCGATGGGCGGGAGCCGTCTGTATTCAATGATGACGGACATTTCTGCGATACAGCTGCATGTGATTTCAAGGAAGGGCAAATGGTATTTCTATCATAAGCAGGTGTGGAGCCTTTTTTCCAATACATTGTTCAGGGCGGCTGCGGATAGGGATTCGCTTGATGCGGTTGCTTCTGTCAAGTCGCAGGCAAAATATTACATACCGCAGGAGGAACTCGCCGTAACTCCTTTCCTGGGAACTGTTTTCCGTGTGGCTGTCACTGACCCTAAGGCACGCTCTGCAGAGCAGATAGCGCTTTTCTCGGAATATCTTAAGGATGTGATAAAAGCAGTCGCCTCTCATGTGCCATCTGACGGAAAGTCAATTCTTGAACTTGAATATGCTAAAGAATATTACAGGTGTGTGAATATGCTGCAGGAAAAAAGGCTGGAGGTTCTTCCTGTGACTTTTGTGCGCCTGCTTGCCCAGTTGCTCTGTCCGGTGTCGGTTCCGTTCCGCGGAGAGCCTCTCAAGGGACTTCAGATTATGGGCCCGCTTGAGACGCGTGCCCTGGATTTCCGCAATCTTATAATATTGTCGTCCAATGAAGGCATTTTCCCGCGCAGGAGCGTCAGTTCTTCATTTGTGCCTCCTGAGCTGCGCAAGGGATTCGGGCTTCCCACTTATGAGTATCAGGATGCCGTGTGGGCGTACTATTTCTACAGGATGATTTCGCGTGCGGAGAATGTTTGGATGCTTGTCGATTCCAGGACGGAGGGCTTGAAGTCCGGTGAGGAAAGCAGGTATATCAAGCAGCTGGAATATCATTTCGGGGTGCCTGTAAAGCGCTATGTCGTCAAATACGGCAGCATGAAGGCCGCGGTACTTCCTGAGATATGCAAGACTGATGCGGATGTGCGGAAGATACGTGAGACGGTGCTTTCCGCGACCGCGCTGCAGAATTACCTTGCGTGTCCGGCAAAATTCTATTACAGCACTGTCCAGGGTTTGCAGGCTGAGGATGAAGTATCAGAGTCTCTGGACTACGGAATGTTCGGCACTGTCTATCATGACACGATGAGGTCTGTATATACTTCTGAGGAGGCTATGGATGAGCACTTCTTCTTCGGCCGTGAGAAAGAAGGGCTGGTTCTTTCAGGTCCATGTCTTGGACGCATAAGCAAGGATTACATAAAGAGCTGGCTTGCGCGTGAGGATGTGATAAGGCGAAAGGTCAAGGCTTTGATTGTCAGCCAGCTGAATGCAATGGAAGTGAGCGGACGCAATCTTGTGGTTACGGATGTCATAGTGAAATATGTGATGAAGACCCTCAGGCGTGACCTTGAGCTTCTTGAAGCCGGGGGCACGGATGCGTTTGAAATTCTCGGCCGCGAGATCAAGGTTGCCGGAGAGCTGCACGGACAGCGTTTCAAAGGCTTCATAGACCGTCTGGACAGCTTCAGGCCCGACCAGGCGCGTGTGGTCGATTATAAGACCGGAAGGGTGCTGGAGGATGATGAGAATATCCATGACGGGAATGCGGCCGCCATTGCGGACAAGATTTTCGCCCCGGACGTGAAGGACAGGCCGAAGATTGCGCTTCAGTTCTTCATTTATGATATGCTTGTGCAGTTGCGTCCGGAAGTTGCGGGAAGAACCCTTGTGAACAGTGTGTATTCTACGGCCCGCCTGTTCAAGAATCCTCCGGTCAGTGTCCCGTGCAACAAAGCGTTCTGCGAGGCTGTGTCGGGGCATCTGAAAACGGTGCTTGACCAGATGTATGACCTTGAAGTGCCGTTCAGGCGGACTGACGACAGGACCGTTTGCGGCTATTGTGATTTCAGGACGATATGCGGCCGTTAGTGTCCGGCATGAGATATAAAAGGAATTGATATGCTCAAGATAATGAAAGCTTCGGCCGGCTCGGGAAAGACCTACAGCCTTGCCAGAAAATATATTTCCATATTGCTGAAAAGCAGTGACAGGTATGCCTACAGGCATATCCTTGCGGTGACATTCACCAATAAGGCGACGGATGAGATGAAAAGCCGTATCCTAAGGCAGCTGCACATTCTTGCCGTTTGTCCGGAAAAATCCGGATATCATGATTATTTTGTTCCCTCATGTTTTGCCGGGGATGCGGAGCTGCAGAAGAAGGCAAGGGAGGTGCTGAATGACATACTTCATGATTACAGTGCTTTCGCCGTGAGTACCATTGACCGATTTTTCCAGCAGACGCTCAAGGCATTCTCAAGGGAGATAGGACAGTTTGCCTCGTATCAGGTGGAACTGGACAAGCGGTCTCTTGTTGCCGAGAGTGTTGACCGTATCCTGGATTCGCTTGATGAGGGGGACGGGAGCCTTTTGCCTTGGCTGACGGACAATGTGCTCGAGAAGATTGAGCAGGGGGAGCGTTACAGCATGGATGCCAATCTGCTTGAGATGGCAATGAGGCTGAAGTCCGTGCAGAGGCAGGAGGCCCTGGAGCATTGCGGGATAAATGAGGAGGAAGCATATTCGAAGGAGACGCTGATGAATATAAGGCGTGCCTGCCGTGATGTAATCTCACTTTTCCGGCGTGATGTCAAGCTCAAGGCAAGGACAGCGCTGGACATTCTGGAGCAGGCGGGTGTCAATCCGGCAGACAGCAACAGGGGATTCATGAAAGCTCTTTATGCGTATGATGCTCCTGAGGATGACGGAGACCTGTGCGCTCCGACGGCATCATTCATGTCAAAGGCCGCAGACAGCGGGCAGTGGTTCGCAAAGAGCAAGGCAAAGACCTTGTTGCCGAAAGTATATCCTTTCCTTGAGGCTCCTCTGGAGGATTTCTGTGCCTTGTGGGGAGAAGGATATGCGGTTTATAATACTGCCTGCATTCTGGACGGGCAGATATATGGTCTTGGGGTGGCCGGAGAGCTTCACAAGACTTTCGGTGAACTGATGCGTGAAAAGAATGTCCTGTGCATTGATGATTCCAATACCTTGCTGCGCAACATAATAGACGGTTCGGATGCTCCTTTCGTGTATGAGAAGCTCGGTGTCCGGTATGAGCATTTTCTTCTTGATGAGTTCCAGGACACGGCAAAGGTACAGTGGACGAATTTCAGTCCGCTTCTGCACAACAGCGACTCCCAAGGAGGTGAGAATCTTATCGTCGGAGATGTCAAGCAGAGCATATACCGGTGGCGGGGCTCGGATTGGAATCTTCTGGAGAGCGAGGTGCCCGGGGAGTTTCCGGGATATGTCGAGGAGGTTCTTGACACCAATTACAGGAGCCTTCCCGATGTGGTCGGATTCAATAATTCATTTTTCAAGGCAGCTGCAGTGGTTGTTGACGGAACCGGGAAGCCTGATGCAGAGGGTAAGCCTTTGGCAAGCATATATTCAGATGTGGAGCAGAAAGTGGCCAGGAAGTCCGGCCCGTCAGGTTGCGTAAATGTGACGTTCTGCGGCAAGGAGGATGAACTCCAGGCGATTCTGGACAGCATAGGAGAGGCGCGTGCGTCCGGGGCTGTGCTGTCGGACATTGCTGTGCTTGTCCGCAGCAATGCTATCGGGGAGGCTGTGTCATCATTTTTGATAGAAAACGGTATAACTGTGGTGACCGATGATTCGCTCAAGGTACGGAGCTCTATAACTGTACGCAGGATAGTGTCGCTGATGTCTTATGCCGACAATCCTGAGGATACCGTCAACGGATATCTTGCAAAGTCCCTTGACATTGCGGTTCCGGACGGGAGCAGTTCTCTTGTGGATATGGCGGAAAGCTTGTTGAGGAGCTTGCAGAAAAATGATGCTGAGCAGCTGTGGAAAGGAGAGGTGCTGCATATCCAGTCGTTCATGGATTGTCTTCAGGACTATGTGGGGCTTAATGGTAACAGTCTCAGGGGCTTCCTTAAGTATTGGGAGGGTGAGGACCCGTCCATAAGCTCTCCTTCATCCGGAGACAGCGTGCGCGTCATGACGATACATAAGTCCAAGGGACTTGATTTCCAATATGTCATATTGCCTTTTATGGAAAGCATTCCGCTGTTCAAGGCCGGAAACAGGTGGTGTGCTCCTGAGCTTGAGGGGACTCCTCTGGGGGGCATAGCTGAGGGCGTGTATGACGTAACCCTGTCAAAGTCTTCTCAGGATACGCTTTTTGCCCGGGATTATGAAAAGGAAAGTTTTCTTCAGAAAGTCGATAACATGAATACCGTGTATGTGGCAATGACCAGGGCTGCGGCCGGAATGCATATTATTGCGAAGATGCCGTCGGGGAAATGTCTTGATGCAGTCCAAGGAGGGGATATTTCCGGCCTGTCGGATTTCTCGCAGATTCTGTGGTGGTTCGTGTCCGCATCGGATTTTGCGGCGCGCATGAAACGGAGTTCGGATGAATCTTCGGTAAGTTTCCGTTTCGGTGACATGCCTGACTTTTCTGCCGTCAGGAAGGATGAGGGGCATTCCGATGAGGAGTTTCCTGTATCTGAGGGCGGGGAGTATCCGTCCGTGCCTCTGAATCCGGAATATGCGGATGATGGAGATATGCTTGAGAGAGGCCGTCTGAGGCTGTCTGCCGATGCTGCGGATTTCTTTTCGGAAGACGGGGAGGCCGGCATTTCTGCTTCGGGCAGAATCCGTGGGGTAGTTTTGCATGACATTCTTTCTCGTGTGGTTGTTCCTTCAGACCTGGATGCGGCGGTGGATGTTTCCGTCTCGTCCGGTGAGCTGACGCCTGCGGAGGCGGACGAAATAAGGAAGCTTCTTTCTGAGCGCATCCGGGAGGCTTCTGTATATGGATGGTTCCCGGATGACCGCAGCCGCGTGCTCAATGAGACGACGCTGATAGATTCGGACGGAAGCATGCACAGGCCGGACAGGGTGGTGCTCTGTGACGGCAAGGTGGTAATCATAGATTATAAGTCCGGTGAACATGATGCGCGGTACAGCAGGCAGCTTCTGAGATACGCGGGAATATGGTCGGCGATGGGCTATGCTGATGTGACTGCCGTATTGTGGTATGTGCGGGACGGAGAGGTCGTGAAGGTGTGTTGAGGGTGTGGCAGGGCGTCTGAAATTTTATGTTGAATTTTATGGGCATGCGTGGTGATTCCTTTGCCGCAAATGATTATATTTGTCTTGACGGACATATATACGTTTGGTCTCTGCAAAATCAAAGTAAACTTTGCTTCTGCTCTCAGCTTTTCGTATATTTGCAGATTGTGAAAAATGAAAACTTATTGATATGGAAAATAATGAAGTAGATACATGCAAGCTTCTGTACAATACGGAACGTGTAAGGCTTTATATACCGGAATACGGGAGGAATGTACAGAAGATGGTGGATTATCTTAAGACTATAGAGGACAGGGAGAAACGCAATGAGCAGGCGAGGGCCGTGGTCAAGGTTATGGAGATTCTCAATCCTGCGGTCCATCTTCAGGAGGACTATGAGCACAAGCTTTGGGACCATTTGCACATAATATCCGGGTTCGGCCTTGATGTGGATTCGCCGTATCCGAAGCCTGAGCCGGAGAGCCTCAATGACAGGCCTGCGGCGGTGCCGATAAAGAAGAAACCCATAAAGGCCAATCATTACGGCCGCAATATCGAGAGCATAATAGACCTTATCGCAGAAACTGAGGACGGGGAAAACAAGACTGCCATGATACGGTCGCTGGCGATTTATATGAGGCAGCAGTATCTGATATGGAACAAGGACAGCGTTTCTGACGAGACTATATTCCAGGATATCGAGAAATTGTCGGATTACAGGATAAAGGTTCCGGAGGGAATCCATCTGTCACGCATTGATTCCGGAGCCAATTTCAACAGGCCTGGCATCGGTTATGTCAAAACCGGAAAGAACATGAACCAGCGTCAGAAGAACAACCAGAAAATAAGAAAGCAGCATAAATAGTCATGGCCGCCAAGAAGACAAAAAAGAGTGATGACATGAAAGAAGAGAAGCGTCCGCGCTTCTCGTTCTTTTCTGATATGGACCCGGACAAGAAGTCAAACATGCTCAAGTGCGCGGGCGTGGCTGTCTTCGTCTTTGTGATTTTCACTTTACTTTCCATAGTTTCCTATCTGTTCACCTGGAAGGCTGACCAGAGTCTGCTTTCGCAGGAGGACATGATGTCGGCAGGAGTTGAAGTCGGGAACTGGGGCGGGAAGATAGGCTACAAATGGAGCCGTTTCCTTGTGTCCGGTTTTCTCGGTCTCGGCAGCTTTGCCTTTGTCTTTCTGCTGGGTGCCGTGGCGTACAGGCTGTTTTTCTGGCAGAGGAGCATAGGGCTGCTGAAAACATCGCTCATAACTGTGAGCGGTGCCTTTCTTGCCTCTCTCATATTGTCTGTTTTCGGCTCGGGAAATGTTTTCGGCGGAGGGCTTGGCGGAGATGCCGGCTATGCCGTCGTGAGCGGTATGAAGAATCTGTTGGGAAGCGTCGTGACGGTATGCATCCTGCTCGCCTTGTCAGTCGTGTGGCTTCTTTTTGTCAGCGGAAGATTTTCCGCATGGTTTGCCAGGACAGGGGAGAGTACGCGTTCATGTGCGTGTCCGGCTGCGGAGCCAGGACAGGAAGAGGAGACGGCTGCAATGCCTCAGGATGATGTAGAATCTTCTTCGGATGCGGATGAAACTGTTGAGGTACTTCCTGATGAAGACGACTTTGACCAGCCTTTTGAACCTGAGGAGGAAAAGGCACCTTGGGAGAATGAAGGGGACGGGCCTCATTATGTGTCTTCAAATGACGGCTTTGTTGTGGACGGAGACGTACAGGTTGTGGCTGATGAAAATCCTGAAACTGCAGTTGGAGAAATCTCGCTTGGAGCAACGGCGCAGGCGGGAACGCTTGCCGGGAAAGCTGCCGTTGGAGAAACTGCATCTGGTGGGACTTCCGACAATGAGGCTGGGGCATCCGAGATGGAGGTTGTTGTGGATTATGACTTCAGTGCGAAGGTCACTAAGGAACTGCCTCGCATAGACAACAGGGAAGAGCTGGAGAGGTTCACTTTCCCTCCTCTTGACCTTTTGGACGATTATGCCGGCGGGCAGCATCAGGTGAGCCAGCAGGAGCTTGACACCAACAATAATATGATACGTGCGACCCTCCAGAACTACAGGGTCGAGGTTACAAAGGTCACTGCGGTTGTAGGGCCTACCGTCACGCTTTACAAGGTGGTTCCGGCTCCGGGGGTAAAGGTTTCTTCAATTGAGAATCTGCACAGGGAGATAGCCATGGCATTGAATGCCAAGGGAGTGCGTATAGTGACACTGCCTGATTGCGTCGGAATCGAGGTCGCCAACAGCACGCCTTCCATTGTGCCGCTCAAGGCGATGTTCAATGATGCCGCTTTCCGTGAGAGCAAGGCGGAGCTTCCGGTTGCCATCGGATATACGATTACCAAGAGGGTCAAGATTTTTGACCTTGCTGATGCACCTCACCTCCTTATCGCCGGAGCGACAAAGCAAGGCAAGTCCGTAGGATTGAATGTGATAGTGTCTTCTCTCCTGTATGCCAAGCATCCTTCTGAGCTGAAATTCGTTTTCATCGACCCGAAGATGGTGGAGTTCACTGCATATGAGTCTCTCATAAAGCATTATCTTGCCGTTCTTCCTCTTGCGGCGAGCGAGCAGGACGAAAGGTCGCATGCCATTGTCAAGGACCCGAAGTCTGCGGAGGAAATCCTCAATTCCCTCTGTATGGAGATGGATGAGCGTTATAAGCTCCTCGCTCTTGCCGGAGTGAACAATCTCAAACTCTATAATGAGAAATACAAGGACCGTCACCTGCTGCCTACGGACGGACACAAGTATCTGCCTTATCTGGTAGTGGTCATAGACGAGTATGCCGACCTTACAATGGCAGGCGGAACTGGTCCTGAGGCAAGAAAGGCGGCCAAGAGCATAGAGGCTTCCATTGTGCGTCTTGCACAGAAGGGTAGGGCTGCCGGCATTCATGTCATAATAGCTACGCAGCGTCCTTCGGTCAACGTGATTACAGGTCTCATCAAGACTAACTTCCCGACCAGAATCGCTTTCAGGGTGGTGTCGAGGATTGACTCTTCCACTATTCTTGATACGAGTGGAGCGGAGAATCTTATCGGACGAGGAGACATGCTGTATTATGCCGGTGTCGATATGGAACGTGTGCAGTGCGCCCTTGTGGAAATGAAGGAGATAAACAGGATAACAAGCTTCATTGAGAAGCAGACCGGATACAAGCAATGCTACAATACTCCATATTATCTCCCTGTTCCTGTGTCCCAGGACGGTGAGTCTGGAGGCGGCATGATTGACATGCAGAATCTCGACCCTCTGTTCGAGGATGCGGCCCGTCTTGTAGTTCAGACACAAAAAGGCTCTACTTCCGATTTGCAGAGGAAGATGGGAATGGGATATGCGCGTGCGGGACGTGTGATGGACCAGCTCGAGTCAGCCGGAATCGTAGGCCCTCAGGAAGGTTCGAAGCCTCGCCAGGTGCTTGTCGCCGACCTTATTGAGCTTGAAGAGGTTATGGCTCCATTCCTGCAGCAATGACGGTTATGGCGGCAATTGCGGAAAAATTTGTGCTGACGGCTTTTGTGGCGGTGCTGTCTTGTGCCGCTGCTCTTGCTCAGTCGCCATTGGACAGGCTGTACCATGCTTTTTCATCATCCTGCGTGGAACTTGCGCTCAGCTATGAAGGTAAGCTCGGAAAGACCTTGCTTAAGGGGGAGGCCAATTTGCTTGTGCAGGGGGACTCTTATCTCATGTCAGGGAACGGGCTGGATGTTTTCTGTGACGGGGAATCAGTCTGGACTGTTGACCATGATGCACTTGAGGTTGTGGTGGAGACTGCTGAAAACGGGGCAGGTGCGGCTTGGGGGAATCCTGCGCTGCTGATAGTACGTCTTGATGAACTGTTTTATGTCCGGAACGCATCTTCATCCGGAAACAGGTACAGATATGAACTGTCTGCAAAAGAAGACTGCGGAATAAAAAAGGCTGACGTGGATGTCACGTCAGCCGGTATTCTGCTTGGCGGGGAATTTACCATGTCAGACGGAACTGCCGTAAAGGTTGAGGTTGTCTCCATGAAGTCCCTTATGAATAAGCCTTCGGATGCTTTCCGTCCTGACTTTGTTTTCGGACCGGATTGGACTGTAACAGATTTACGCTGAGCCAGCCGTTCCCGAAGCGCCAGTTACCATTTCCCTCCTGCTCCTCCGCCTCCGAAGGAACCTCCTCCGAAGCCTCCGAAACCGCCGCCGAATCCACCTCCGAATGAACCCCCTCCTCCCAATGGGCCTCTTCCGCCGATGATGACCGGTCCGGTGTATATGCGCCGTCCTCTTCCGCCGTTAGAGCCTCCGTTCTTGCCGTTCTTGTCAGCTATCGAGATGATCACGGCCAGCACTATGAGCAATATGACGAATGCGACGGATATCAGCGCATCATAATTCTTCCTCTCACGCGGCTCCGAGATTTCTCCGGATGCCAGCTTCATCAATGTTACGCAGCCGGCAGCGGCACCTGCGAAATAATCGTTTTCCATGAACCTTGGAATCATCTCATTGTCGATTATCCTTTTGGCATATGCGTCCGGAATCGCCCCTTCAAGGCCGTAGCCCACGGCAATGAACACCTCTCCGGATGACTTTTCCGTCTTTGGCTTGATGAGCATAACGATTCCGTTGTTGAAGCCGCTGCTCCCGACCTGCCATTCGATTCCTGTCCTTGTGGCATATTCGGATGCCTCATACCCTTCCAGGTCCGTCACAGTTATTACGGCTATCTGGTTCGAGGTCGAGTCGTCGAAAGCGGTCAGGACCCGTTCAAGAGATGCTGTCTGAGCCGGTGTGAATATGCCTGCGAAGTCGTTTACCAGGCGAGGTGGCTGGGGACGCTGCGGTATGGCCGATGCCTGGGTGGCGCATGCGAATGAGATGCAGAGCATCGCTGCAAGCCACAGGCAATAGTGTATCGGATTCTTTTTCATATATGGCAAATAAAAACTGACCGTGTCCAGGCAGAGGGCTGCCGTGCCGCGGTCAGATAATTCTCAAAATAGGATGTGGTTTATCAGAATTCTACTTTAGGTGCAGTTTCCGCCCCGGCCTGTGCCTCAAAATATCCCTTTTTCTCGAATCCGAACATGGAAGCGATGATGTTTGACGGGAATCTTCTGATGAGGGTGTTGTAGCTCCTTGCAGCCTCGTTGAATTTCATCCTTTCTGTGGCAATCCTGTTTTCCGTGCCTTCCAGCTGTGCCTGAAGCTCGCTGAAGTTCTTGTTTGCCTTAAGGTCAGGATAATTCTCCGTAATCATGAGCAGCCTGCCGAGTGCGCTTGAAAGTTCTCCCTGAGCCTGATTGAAGCGGGCGATGTCTTCTGCGGAAAGATTTTCAGGGTCAACAGTGACCTGTGTCGCCTTTGAGCGTGCTGCGATTACATTCTCAAGTGTCCTGGACTCATGCTCGGCATATCCTTTCACTGTGGCGACGAGATTTGGAATCAGGTCTGCCCTGCGCTGGTAAACGTTCTCGACCTGTGACCATGCCGCGCTTACTCCCTCTTCTGCCGTTACCATCCTGTTGTATGCGTTCTTTGCCCACAGGAAGCAGCCCAGAAGTGCGGCTGCTACTGCAATTAATGCTATTATACCTTTTTTCATGTCTTTAAAGATTTTATGCCCCTTGCCGGGATATTATTTTTTGCGGACGCATCTGACTGATGCTCCGAATGTGTTTATGTCTCCTTTTCCTATCTGCAGGTCAGGCTGGTCGGCTATGATGTACCTGTAGTATGCCATGCCTGGCTCTCCTTCCACCAGGTCTCCGGTCCAGAATACGGCATATTCTTTCACTCCCTGGAATACGGCTCCCGGATACAGGAACTCCATATGCGGACGGAGAGGGCTTTTTTCTGCATTTTCTTCAGAATTAGGGTCTGCCGTGCCCAATGAGGTGAAGCCTGCAGGTATCATGGAGATTCCTGCCGCGTCAGTTATTTCACCTACCGCCGGCCAGTATTCCCACATTTTTGTCCCGTTGAATTTTGCGTCCGCCATAAGCGCTGCGGCGACTCCTTCGATTTTCTTGTATTTTTCAGGCTCACCTGACGCACCAGCCTCTTTTGCCAATGCAGTCCAGTCTTCTTCTGAAGGGAGCTCCCATCCCTGGGGGCATGCATTCTTTGCATCGTTCCAATTGTAGAAACGGCCCAATACATCGTTCATGGCTTTGCAGTTGCGGTATGGAAGGCCTGAGTTTCCGTTTGAAATATTGCGCCTGAGCCAGTCACGTCCGCCTATGCTTGTTATATAGTAGGTCTGTCCTGCTATTGTCTCTTTCTTGCTGCTTGAAAAGTCGATTCCGGTAACAGAGCCGTTTACGCCTCCCTTGACAATCTCCGGATATGCCGTTGCCGTAATTCCGGAATAACCTTTTGCGAAAGCATAGCAAGTCACTGTATATGCCTTCAATGTGTCTGGGAAAGTATATGTGAAAGAACCGTCGGATTCGTTTCCGTCCTTGTCAAGTCCGCTTTCCAGCCTTGTTGTGTCGCTTTTTGTCATTACAGGGGTCACTCTCCAGCTGTAGCCTATTCCTGCGCCATCCGGATGTGATGCGCCGGTCTGCTTCATTGCGACTGTAGCTTTCTGGGCTATGTATGCCGGTACGGATATTTTCAATTTGCCGTTCAGTGAAGGGCCTGCCGTAGGCTCGTCATCGTCATTGCATGAAACTGCGGACAGGATTACTGCTCCGGCCAAAATAATTGAATTAAGTTTTCTTAAACTCATCTTCATCTGTTGTCGATTGTTAAAGTGCAATTTGCAAATATACGGTTTTAATTTAAAAAACCTGTGCCTGTATGCAAATACTTTGCCGCTATGCCGTATGAGAGTGATTAGCGCCGGAGCAGCATAATTGTGCGTCGCCGGAGAAATTTCGGATTGTCCGGGTACAGGAGGCTGTCGGAATGGAATTAATGACTATTTTTGTGCGCCGGATTGCGAAGGAGTCCGGCTGAACATGAATTTTCATAGATATGATGGAAAAATTTTTCAAGAACATGAGAGCCTGCATCTGCATGGCTGTAATTGCTGCAGCAGTGGGCTGTGCACCGTCTGACAGGTACATCACCATTTCCGGATATGCCCAGGGAGGCACATATACCGTCAAAATCAATCTGAATGGGACTGACGGCATGATTAAGGTTCCTGCAGAGACTGTCCGTGATTCGGTGGATGCAATTCTTCAGAATATCGACAGCTCGCTTTCCGGATATAACAGGAATTCATTGCTCAGCCGCTTCAATGCCGGCCGGACTGTGATGCCAGACAGCCTTTTCATTGATATCTATGGCCATGCACTCCGCGTGTATGACATCACCTCAGGTGCAGTTGACGTGGCTTCTGCTCTGCTTTATGACATATGGGGCTTCGGATTTACTGATGACTCCATGCCTTCTGACGAGAAAGTAAGGCAGATGCTCGCAATATCAGGTATGGGACGTCTCAGGGATGACATAAGCAAGGCGATTTCCCATGACGGGACATTGGAGCCGGCCGCCCTGCTTGTAAGTGAGGCGGACACCGTTTTGCCGAGGCTTAACTATAATGCCATAGCCCAAGGCTATAGCTGCGATGTGGTCGCACGATATCTTTATTCGATAGGAGTGAAGGATATGATGGTTGAAATCGGTGAAATCTTCTGCGACGGAAAGAACCCGCAAGGCAAGCCATGGACTCTCGGCATAGACCGCCCTGTTGACGGAAACAATGACCCTGGGGCTCAGATGCACGGAATATTCCGGGTCCCGGAGGGACCTCACGGGGTCGTGACATCAGGAAACTACCGTAAATTCTATATGCGTGACGGGAAGAAATATTCCCATACGATTGACCCGCGCACCGGTTATCCTGTCTGCCATTCGCTCCTGAGCGCGACAATAGTAGCGCCGGACGGCATGCTTGCTGACGCTTATGCCACCTATTGCATGGTCATCGGCCTTGAGGCTTCCAAAGAGTTCATATCTTCGTCACCTGAAGTTGAGGGCTGCCTTATATATGATGACGGCGGAGCATTCTGCACATGGTGCTCTGACGGCTTTTCTCTTGAGAGCATCTGAGAAAAGCATTGGTGCAGCTTCTCTGATGCTACTGCTGCAAAGGAAAAAGAAGGTTGAATATGGGAATGACGATAGCTGTCATCAGTCCCATCAGCGCAATCGCAAGTCCGCTTACAGCGCCTTCCACCGCTCCTGTCTCGATGGCTCTTGAGGTTCCCAACCCATGTGCGGAGCATCCGAGGGCAAGGCCGCGTGAAACAGGGTTGCCTATCCTGAACATCCTCAGGAACACAGGCCCTGCGACGGCGCCTATGAATCCGCACAGGACAACAGAGACTGCCGTCAGTGACACGTTGCCTCCGAGTGATGCTGAAAGGTCCATGGCTATTGGAGTGCTAACTGATTTTGGTTCAAGTGATTTCACGAAAATTTCATCAAGGGCAAAGATCCTGCACAGCAGATAGACGCTTCCTACCCCGACAACGCTTCCTGTAAATACGGAAATGAGGATGGGAAGGGCATTTTTCCTTATCGTTCCCATATGGTCATAAAGAAGAAGACCGAGTGCCACGACGCTCGGGCCGAGCATGAATTCGATTATTCCGTTTGCCTCCATATAGAAACTGCACGGAACGCCGGTGAAATAAAGGATTGCCACTATCGTCGGGATGCATATCAGGAACGGATGCAGCAATGACAGGCCGGATTTGTTCTTGAGATATACTCCAAGGAGATATGACCCGATTGTAAGGGCCAGCATGACAGGCACATTGTAAATCAGCCCGTCAGGGATGTCATATGTTTGCATCATAATACGTTTTTGTGTCCAGTGCATTTTTCCGCTCTTCTCCTGAGAAACTTCTCCTGAGCTTTCATAAGGCAGCTTTGCGTGCCTCCCACCGAAATCAGAACAAGCAAAGTCGAGATGAGGATTACCCCGACCCAGCCTATGAGACTGCTGCTTATCAGCCCCCACTGCTCCATGATTCCTATTGATGCAGGTACGAAGAAAAGGGACATGTTCTTTGTAAGGAAGTCTGCTACAGGCCTTACGTCATCCGCCTTGATTATTTTTGCGGCGAGTGCGGCAAAGAGCAATACCATCCCGCATACGCTTCCGGGGATAAAGTTCCCGAGCATCTGCGATGCCGCGTTTCCCAATGCGAGGAAACCGACAATAATCAATATGCCTTTCAAATACATAATCTGTTTTTTATGAACGGACGGCAAAAGTACATAAATAATATATATGATGTTCGGATTTGTCTTAAAAATTATCCGGGAGCTTTCCGGATGCGGAATCCGGAGCCGGACGTATCTGATTATAAATTATATATATGCTTGCGTCTCGGCATAGCCAAAATAAATTTTGTCTCTGCTCTCGACTTTACGTATATTTGCAATCGCGTGTTGTGGTGCAGGTGATTGTCTGCTATCGGTTTCTACGATAGCAGGTGTAGAAACAAACAATTACAGGAGCTTTGGACGGCCTGTGCATTGCTATAACTTTGCATCAGGAAATTAAAATGAAAAAGTAATGAAAGCTTTAATCATCATCGCAATGTGCCTGGCATGCGCTTTCGTCTTGCACATAGCAGAAAAATTCTACAGCATGAGACATGAGAAAGTGCAGATACCTATTGAAGATGAGGACGGACTCCGTGAGGCTATACGCATTTACAGGGATCTGGACGACTGAATATAGAATTTGATATGGAACTGAGACAGCTGAAATATTTTGTCAAGACTGCGGAGACGCTTAATTTTTCGGAAGCGGCGAAGGCTTCGTTCGTTACACAGAGCACCCTTTCGCAGCAGATAAAGCAACTCGAGCAGGAACTTGATACCGCCCTTTTCGTCCGTGACAGCCACAGTGTTGTCCTGACTGAAAGCGGGGCGCAGCTGCTGCCGTATGCCAAGCAGACCCTGCAATGCGCAGGGGCCTGCATTGACCGCGTGCGCGACCTCAAGGAAATGCTGTCCGGCTCCCTTAACATAGGAATAACATATTCATTTGCCCCGATTCTGACGGAGACGGTGCTTGAGTTCATGAAAGTCCATCATCGGGTCAAGCTCAACATCTGCTACAAGACGATGGAAGAGCTGATTGAGATGCTCAAAAAAAGGGAGCTGGACTTCGTGCTCGCATTCAAGCCCTCCGCAGTGCATGAAGAGATTGAGTCGCATATATTGTTTGACAATAATCTCTCTGTCATCGTGAACGCGCATCATCCGCTTGCGGAAAAGGAAAGCGTGACTCTTGCTGACATACTCCCGCACGGGATAGCCATGCCCGCGAAGGGGCTTCAGGCAAGGAACGCATTTGACATGCTCTTCCCGGATGCGGAAAAATCGTTGAGCATACGTGTGGAACTGAATGAAGTGAACGTTCTTCTGGACATCGTTCATGGAAGCAACCTGCTCACGATTCTTTCAGACGCCACCGTGCACTCGTTCCCCGGTCTGACGGCAATTCCGATAGAAGTGCCCAGGAACACCATGGAAGGATGCGTGCACACTTTGCGCAAGTCTTACCGCAAACGTGCCGCGGAAGAGTTCATAATGATGCTCAGCGAATCTGTGTCAGTCAGGAAAAGGGCCAATTACTGGCTTAAGTAATGGAATTTTTAGACAGTCTTTTTGAAGGCGTTGAAGGCTCCTGGAGCGGGGGCATCGCGCATATAATGATAATATTGTCGGTCGTAATAGCCTTGGGAAAGATTCTGGGCAGATGCAAGATCTGCGGAATCTCCTTCGGTGTGACCTGGGTTCTTTTCGTGGGCATCGTGTTCGGTCACTTCGGCCTGACGATAAACCCTAATCTGCTGCATTTCATGAAGGAGTTCGGCCTCATCCTATTCGTATATTCCATAGGCTTGCAGGTGGGACCGGGCTTCTTTTCGAGCTTCAAGTCGGGAGGGCTTCCTCTAAATATGCTCGCATTGTTTGTCGTTGCGGCAGGTGCGGCGGTCACTTTGGGAATCCATTGGCTGACCGGCACTCCTATCACTGCATCAGTTGGCATAATGTCCGGAGCTGTGACCAATACTCCTGGACTCGGTGCCGCACAGCAGGCTTATTTTGATACAGTAGGCTCTTCTGCACCTGACATTGCCTTGGGATATGCTGTGGCATATCCGCTTGGAGTCATAGGTTGCATAATGTCTTTCATTCTCATAAGGATGTTCTACAAGACTTCTCCCGTATCAGCCTCAAAAGGCCTTTCAGGTGTGTCGGAAAAGTATGTCTTCGAGAAGGAGGCTGATGCCGCAAAGAAAAATTACGTGTCGCGCAAGATATTGATTTCCAAGTCAAAGCTGAACGGCATGACATTGGAGAAGCTTGATTTTCCGGACCATCTCGGGGCGACTGTGGTGCGTATCAACCGTTCCGGAGTGGAATTGGCTGCCACACCTCATACGAGACTCAGCTACGGAGACCTTGTTACTGTGGTGGGAAGTGAAAAGTCTGTGGCTGCTGTCGAGAAAGTGCTCGGAAATTCACTTAAGCGCCTCGACCAGCCGAACCTTATCCCGATTTTTGTTGGAATCGCGCTCGGATGCATACTCGGAAGCATTCCTATCGCCTTCCCTGGCATTCCGCAGCCTGTGAAGCTCGGCCTTGCAGGAGGACCGCTCATCGTGTCAATCCTCATCAGCCACTTCGGTCCGCGCTTCAAAGTCATAACTTATACTACAACGAGCGCCAATCTTATGCTGCGTGAAATAGGCATAGCTCTTTTCCTTGCCTGCGTGGGCCTTGAGGCCGGTGAGGGGTTTGTCGAGACCATCGTCCACGGAGGCGGATTGAGCTGGATATTCTATGGTGCCCTTATCACTCTGATTCCTGTGCTGCTTGGAGGAGTTCTCGGAAGATTCGTCTTCAAGGTTGACTATAACACGCTCATCGGTGTGCTGGCCGGTTCATGCACAAATCCTCCGGCTCTTGCTTTCGCCAGCGAGCAGGACAGGTCAACTGAGGCTGCGTCTGTCGGATATGCGACAGTGTATCCATTGACCATGTTCCTCAGGGTCCTTGTAGCCCAGCTTCTGATTCTTCTGTTCCTATAGTCGTATATTACGGAACATCCGGCCCGATTCTGCCCGGGCTTTTATGAGGGTGCCCAAAAAGTAAATTTTTGCTCACCCTCAATCGTTTTTCTTTGAAAAACTGACCTTATCAACCCCCGAAAACTTAGTTTACTGCTCGCTACAAAAAGCCCACCGGGCTATTTTGTTATTCGCTCACGACCTATTAGGGGTGTTTCGAGCCTCCGGCTCGGTCGCATCGCGACTTTTAATCAGCCACATATTATGCCTCAGGGATTATTTCTGCCTGTCAAAAAGCATGGCGAATACCGTAAGCAAAGGGAAAATCTCTATACGTCCGAGGAACATGTCGAGAGTGTATATCAGTTTTGCCGCTGCAGGCTGGGCTGAATAATTGCCCATGGTGCCGAGCACGCCTGTTCCCGGACCTACGTTGCCGAGGGAGACGAGCGTCGCGGAATATGCTTCCGATACCTCCACTCCGCAAAGGAGGACTGCTACAAAGGAAAGCAGATGTATGAAGATGTACAGCACAATATACATGAATACGGCCGAGACCGCATCCTCGGATATGAATGACTGCCCGATTTTGGTCCTGAAAACGGATGACGGATGCAGACGTCTCTTGAAGTCTCCCGAGAGTGACTTCAGTGATATGTACATCCTGTCCGCCTTGATGCCTCCTGTAGTGGAGCCTGAGCATCCGCAATGGAAACCCGCAAAGAGCAGGAGCGCATTGGCAAGCATCGGCCATGCCGCATTGTCGCTTTGTCCGAATCCGGTGGTGGTCAGGAAACTTATGGTCTGGAACGAGGAGTCAAGCAGAGCCTTGCCCCAGGAATTGTAGCCGCCCTGGAATTTCAGCACCAGCATTATTGCCAGGGACAGTACGGCTATCACGCCGAAATAGTACCGTGTTATCGGGTGGCTCAGAGGCTTGGGGGAGCGTGTCGCAAAAACGGAATATATTACTCCGAAATGCATGGCTGACAGAGCCATGAAAATCATTATTATGATTTGCACCGGTACGGAGCCGAAGTGCATGATGGAGTTGTTCTTGGTGCTGAATCCTCCTGTTGATACTGTGCTGAACGAATGGTTCACCGCATCAAAAAGGGACATTCCGGCGACTTTCAGGCAGATTGTCTCCGCTATGGCAAGCCCGAGATAGACTGTGGTTATGACAGTGACGGTCTTTCCTGACTTGTACCTGTAGCCCTCTTTCGAAATGGAAGACAGCTCAAGGTTGGACAGCTTGAGCTTGAACGGGCTGGAATCTGGCATGATCAGAAGCAGGAATACAATTACTCCGAGACCTCCGATGAAATGCGTGGATGACCTCCAGAAAAGAAGCCCCTTGGGAAGGGACTCTATGTCTGTAAGTATTGTGGAGCCTGTCGTAGTGTATCCGGACACGCTTTCGAACCATGCGTTCACTATGGTAAATTCACCTCCCCAAAGGATATAGGGCAGCATGCCGAAAATGAATGAGAGCAGCCATGACATGACTATCGTCAGAAAGCCGTCCTGAAGCGAGCTTCGAGGAGTCTCTCTGACGAAAATGAACGGGAATGCTCCGGCAATAAGGGTCACGATGCCGCTTATCAGGAGCGGTGTGAATCCTGAATCAAGGCCGTATAAAGCCGATACCCCTGCTGAGATGAACATGAACAGGGCATTTATCAGCAGTGCCTTGCCTATGTTTGCCGATATGGATTTTATATTCATTGCATGTCTGCTTCATTCCGGGTTTCCGGCTCTTCCGTGCTTTCCGGCTTGTTTTCCTGCCTGCGTACAATCAGTATCAGGTTCTCGCTGTTCAGCCTTATCTTGAGCCACTGGGTAAGCCTTATTCTCTCCTGGTCGGAGAAGTCCTTGGAAACGTCTGCAACCACAAGGACACAGTGCTCAGGCGAGGTGCTTCCATGCTGTACATTTGCACCGGATGTTATGCAGATATTGCCGACAGAAGGGTAGGAACTTGTGATTTCCTTTGCAACTTGCAGGTAAGGAACTTCCTCTCCCTTTGCCTTGCGCAGCTCGTCCTCAAGCATGCGTATCTTCTCGTCCCTCTTGGCTATTTCCGCGTCCATCTTGTCGTAAAGGCTCTTTATCACTTCTGTGTCGCTGCCTTTGCGCTCGGTCGTGTGCTCGCTTATTATTATGTTCTTGGAATCAAGGCCGTATTCTTTGGCGGCTTCGTAAAGATTGTTCCTTCCTGTCTCGCTCAACGGCTCTCCGGTCATGAAGATTTCCACTTTCGACCCGTCTTTGTGACTGAAACTGTAGTCGTATATGAAGCTCTTTTCTATGCTCTTGTGGCTTTCCACGAAAGCGGTGGCCTTTTCCTCAAAGTTGTTCTGCTTGACAAGCACTATGGCTGACCATACGCTCGGGATTATGAACGCGATGATGAGCAGCGAGATGAAAGTCTTGGTCCTGCGCTTCATCTTCTCGTTAAGGAATTCAGTCTGGTGGAAGCGCAGGTATTTCACCATTATATATGTGGCCAGCGTGATGAAGGTGCAGTTTATCACGAACAGGTAAAGCGCTCCGAAAAAGTGTGGCAGGTTCCCGCTTGCGAGCCCGTAGCCTGCCGTACAGAGAGGAGGCATGAGGGCGGTTGCGATGGCCACTCCGGAGAACACTGTTCCCTTGTCCTTGCGGCATTGCTCAAAGATGCCTGCGAAGCCGCCGAACAGGGCTATTATTACATCGAAAATAGTCGGATTTGTCCTGGCGAGCAGCTCTGTAGGATTGGTGAGGCTCAGAGGTGTTATGAGAAAATACACCAGTGACACGCAGAGGCTGATGCATACCATCACCAGCAGGTTCTTGGCAGCAGACTTGAGCAGCGGCACGTCATTGGTACCCAATGCCAGTCCGAGTCCGAAAATCGGTCCCATGAGAGGGGAGATGAGCATTGCGCCGATTATGACCGGTATGGAGTTCACGTTCAGTCCTACCGATGCGATAATGATTGCCACTGCCAGAATCCATGCGTTCGGCCCTCTGAAAAAAATGTTGCTGCGGATAGCCTTTTCAGCATTCTCCGTGTCCATGTGTCCGTTCAGATCGACTATGCAGCGTATCTGCTGGAGAGTATTGTCTATAAGTCCCATGTCCGTTCAAATTGTTTCGGTTTATTTTTATGGTAGGCCCCGCATCAGAACGGGAACAGCATAGGCAGCACGAATATCATGACGATGCCCATGATTATCTGCAGCGGAAGACCGACCTTTATGAAATCCATGAATGTATATTGGCCGGCCGGCATGACCAGGGCGTTTGGCGGTGTAGAGAATGGGGATGCGAAGCACATGCTGGCGCCTACCGTTACGGCAAACAGGAACGGAACCGGATTGACTCCGACCTGAAGCGCGCACTGCAGGGCAATCGGTGCCATCAGCACGGCAGTGACAGTGTTGCTTATGAAGATTGTCATGATTGAGGTCGCGAAATATACTCCCGCGAGAAGCAGCCTCGGTCCGCTTCCTCCGAGCCCGTCAACAATGGCGTTTGCGAGAATCTCGGACACACCGGTTTTCTCGAGGGCAAGGGACATCGGCAGCATGGCGGCGAAAAGGACTATCGTTTCCCAGTTGATTGTCTTGTATGCGGCTTCCACGTTACGAATGCATCCCGTTATTATCATCATTACGGCAGCAAGGAGCACTGCTGTGACCGGCGCTACCGGAATGCTGTCCACGACCATAAGGAGTATCATGGCAATCATTATCACGGCCGCGATAGGAGCCTTGTGGTCCAGCGTTACCTTGGCGGCTTCCTTCAGAGGCTCTCCGAGGACAACCCAGTTGCTCGACTCTTTCCTCAGGCGCGCAATGTCTTTCCATTGCCCCTGTACAAGAAGCACATCCGAACTGTGTATTTTCTCTTCTCCCAAATCGTGCAGGAGATAGTCCTGCTTGCGCCTGATGCCAAGTACATTGACACCGAACTTGCTTCTGAATCCTGCGTCGGTGATGGTCCTGTTTATCATTGAGGATGACGGCATGATGAGAATCTCCGCCACTCCTATGTCATAGAAGTCCATTGAAGCTCCGCTGCCGGTACCGTGCACAATCTCGTCAGTCCTGTTGTCGAGAAGGGCGAGAGAATAGTCTTCGGCAAACTTGCTTATCATCTCAGGGTCTCCCGAAAGATAGAGAACGTCTCCGTGCTGCAATACGAGGTCTGGAGCCACGAGCTGCTGGTTTACGGTTCTCACGAACCTGTTGTGGCCGGCGCTGCGCCTCAGCTCCAGCACATTTATTCCGTATTTGCGCCTCACATCAAGCTCTACCACGGTCTTTCCGGCTGCTGACGACTTCTCATCCTTTATATGTACACGGAACAGGTTGTCACTGATTCCGTACTCGTTTACAAGCTCCTTGAGTGACTTGGAAGATTTCTTGTCTTCCCTTGACTTTTCCTTAGGAGTGAGGAATATCTTTGTCAGAGGCATAAGAACAAGTATGCCTACCGTCAGTGTCACAAGGCCTACTGGCAGGAACGAGAAAAACGAAAGCGGCTCGTATCCCGCGTTTGTGAGCGTGTCCTGGATTATGAGGTTCGGGGGAGTACCGATAAGCGTCATCATTCCTCCCATGCTGCTGGCAAAGGCAAGAGGCATGAGAAGCCGTCTTGGCGACGTGCCTGCGTTTGCGGCCATGCTGACAACTATAGGAAGCATAAGCGCTACGGTTCCTGTGTTGCTTACAAAGGCACCGATTGTTCCGGTGACGAGCATCACAAGGAGAAACAATCTGGTCTCGCTTGTCCCGGCGAAGGCCATTATCTTGCTGCTTATCATCTTGGCGAGACCTGTCTGGAAAATCGCTCCTCCGACAACGAACAGGCCGACCATCATGATTACAACTGAATTGGAGAAGCCGGAGAGAGCTTCTTCCGGAGTAAGTATCTGGCAGAGCAGCAAGGCCAGCAGGGCGCATAATGCAACCAGGTCTGAACGGACTTTCCCGCTGACGAAAAGCGCCGCAGATATAAGCAGGATTACAAGTGTGGCAATCATATAAGCTACTGTTAAGAATACATCCTTTAAAAATCCGCGCCCGCACATGCAAAAAACAGACCCGTGGTACGGCTCTTTTTTGCGCAGTCGCCGAAAACACACAAAGATACTGCTTAAAATCAAAAGAAGCGCTCATGACGTGGAAAAGTTTTCCGGAGTCACCTTTAAGTGTTACCTTTGCGCCCTGTAATGCAAGGCCGGAATCGCCGGCCTTTTTGAATGGATTTTCTGGAATGAAATACGATGTGTGCAAACTTGGTTCCCGATATGGGGCTCTTCTCAGATTGGGCCTGCCGATAATGGTCGGGCAGCTCGGAGTCATCGTGCTCAGCATCGCCGACACCATGATGGTCGGCCGCTATGGGACAGATGAACTTGGGGCTTCGGGATTCGTGAACAACATGATGAACCTTGTGATTGTATTCTCCACAGGGTTTTCATACGGGCTTACCCCTGTAGTCGGCAGCCTGTGGGGCAGGAATGAGCATGCCTCCATAGGACGTGTCCTCAAGAATGCGCTGTGCATCAATTCTCTGACTGCCTTTGTGCTGATGGCTCTGATGTATGTCCTGTACCTTAACATGCACCGTCTGGGACAGCCGGAGGAGCTTCTTCCTCTTATGCGTCCTTATTATCTGGTGCTGCTGGCATCACTCCTCTTTGTGCTTCTGTTCAATGCTTTCAAGCAGTTTGTGGACGGCATAACCGATACCGTCACACCGATGTGCATCCTCTTGGGAGGGAATGTCCTGAACATAGGAGGCAACTGGGTCCTTATAAACGGGTATATGGGATTTCCTGAATTGGGGCTTCTCGGTGCCGGAATTGCAACCTTGGCCTCGCGCGTGCTTATGGTAGTTGTCTTTGCCGGGATATTTTTCTTTTCCGGGAAATATGCCGTATATAGGAAAGGCTTTGTGCAAAGCCGTCTGAACCGTGATGACCTGGCGCTTCTCGGAAAGATGGGCATGCCGGTGGGACTGCAGATGGGAATGGAGACTGCTTCTTTCAATCTCAGCACAATAATGGTCGGATGGCTCGGGACTGTGGCTCTTGCTGCCCATCAGGTCATGCTTACAGTTGGACAGCTCGGGTTCATGATGTATTACGGAATGGCTGCGGCAGTGGCTGTACGCGCAAGCAGCTTCTGCGGGCAGGGAGACAGGGAAGGAGTCAGAGTGACCGTAAGCTCCGGCTTCCATATAATCCTTGTCATGGCTGCTGCAGTTTCCGTGCTGATGCTGGCATTCAGGCATCAGGTAGGGGCGCTCTTCACTGACAACGGGCAGGTGATTGCTGCCGTAGCCCAGCTTGTGATTCCTTTCGTGATTTACCAGTTCGGTGACGGGATGCAGTGCAATTATTCCAATGCATTGCGCGGAATAGCGGATGTCAAGATGGTCACACTGTATGCTTTCATTGCATATTTCGTCATTTCGCTTCCTGCAGGCTGGTTCTTCGGCTTTGTATGCGGCATGGGATTGACCGGCATCTGGCTTTCTTTCCCTCTCGGGCTTACCAGTGCCGGCCTCATGTTCATGCTGCGTTTCAGAAAATCTGTCAGGAAACTGGCCTAAAGGCTTTCCATGAAGGACTCAAAAAGGGTCTTGTGGTGACCAGGGAATACCACATGGTGATTTCCGATAGGGTTGCTGAGGAAATAATTCCTGCATACATCTTTGTCGGCCACGTTGAGCACAATCTGCGTGCGGCACAGGTCCTTTTCGCTCAGATTGTCAGTGAGGCTGGCCTGGCATGCGAAATGGCGCGACAAGTCTCCCGAAACTTTGAATATGGTCACGTCTCCGGTCGGCAGGCAGCCGCAGATGGCCACTCCGATGCCGGACTCGAAATGGGTGTTGAAGCCGTATCGGCTTACCATATTCAGAGGAATGGTGCAGTGCGCGATTACAATCTCACCGCTCTCAGGGTCTATGCGTGAGGGGTTGGACTGGAAGCCGCATACTCCTGTCAGGGCGTTTCCTATTGCCATTGAGAGCAGGGCAGGGACGTCACCCTCGCAGCCTGCCGGTATGCCTTCGCTTCCGAGTATCGCAAGGGCGAGGCAGCCTGTGTTGCCTACAGCTGTCAAAAGGTCGAAGCATCTGAGTGTGAGTCCGGAAAGATTATATTTGGCCACAATCTTTTTCAGTGCTGCATATATGCTGAATGCACCGTCTGCATATTGGGCGAGCGCCTTAGGGGCGCATGAATCGAATTTTTCCTTGACTTTCAGTGCCTGCTCCGGAAGATTCCCGCATGAGGCGGCCTTGATTTCACAAACAAGTTCTTCAATCGGAATCTCGACAAGATTGATCCCGAGTCTTGCGCTGATGGCCTTTGCGTCTGCATGGCTTGATATGAGCCAGTCCGAAGGCTGTCCCACAACTCCAAGGTTGGTACCGGACAGTGATTTGCGGGCAGCCTGCACTTTTGAAAGCATGCTGAGCCTTTCGGCTATGTATTCCACGGTGCCGTGTATGATTTCTCCCGAGCGGCCCTGCTGCCTGAGGAATGAAAGGATTTCCATGGATGCGGCCAATGAGTTGCTCTTGCCGGAAGTGAGGATGTGCACATGGCCTTTTATAAGAGGGAATACTTCCCTGAAAAGGCCTTCCGTTCCTCCGGTGCGCACATAAATCACGTCAAGGTCATGCGAGCCGAAATCAGAGAAGTCCGGTCCCCTGAAAATGAATTCAGTGCTAAGTGATGATTCTATGTCCTTTATGAATGCGGCTGAAGAACCGTTTACGGCAGCTTCGTCATGAAGCGGCGATGTCAGTGTGTATAAAGCTATTCTCATTTGTTTGTATATTGTCGATGAAATTATTTGCAGACCATGATGTCGAGTATCATGCTGTCTGTGTTCTGCATTCCCACAGAGCCGATGCGCCCGAGGTTACGTATTGTCTTCTCGATGCATTTCTCGATTATTCCGTCGTGCTCGGAGACGCATGTGCCTTCACGGGCAAGCACGGCAGATTGCAGCGCGCTTGAAACTCCCGAGGCCACTTTCATTGCGCAGCCTACCTTGGCGCCGTCGCATACCATTCCGGTAATGTTGCCAATCATGTTCTTGATTGCCCAGCAGATTTGTTCGAACGAGCCTCCGCGAAGATATACCAGCCCGCATGCCGCCCCTGTAGATGCTATGACGCAGCCGCACAGGGCGGACAATTTGCCGAGATAGCCCTTTATGTGAATCGCAATCAGGTGGCTCAGGACTAGTGCCCTGGCCAGCTGGATGTCATCAGTCCCGTATCGCAGTGAATATGCTATGACAGGCATCGTGACCGTTATTCCCTGGTTTCCGCTTCCGGAATTGCTCATTGCCGGCAGTGTGCACCCGGCCATCCTTGCGTCAGATGCCGCGGCAGTGAGCGACATGGCATAGCTCAGGAAATCATCCCCGAAGACCTCCCTGTTGCCGTGTGAACTTATGGCATGCCCTACATTCAGCCCATAATTGCCTCGCAGCCCCTCTTGTGCAAGGGCAAGGTTCAGTGTCCGTGACTCCAGGATGAAGCTTATGTCATCGTAACCGACAGTCGTCGCAAACTGGTATATTTCTTTGACGGTCAGATGATAGTCGAGTGTGCTTCTCGTGTCGTCGCAAATGGTTTCCTTGCCGGTGCATCCACCTGACAGGACTTTCTCGTCGAAGCAGGTCTCCACTATATTGTCATGGTCATCTTCTATCACCGCGCTGGCGCAATGTCCGCAGCAACCTTCCACTATGGCTTTCACATAGAGCTTGTGGTCCGTTTCCGCAAGGGATATGGTCACGGCCTTGTCCTCCACCATACGCTTTGCATTGGCAATTGAGGCTTCGTCAAGGTCGTGCAGTACCTCCAGGCCGTATGATGACCTTCCGCAGACTGCACCCAAGGCGGCAGCTATGTGAAGCCCGACCATGCCTGTGCCCGGGATTCCGACACCCATGCCGTTCTTCAAAATGTTTCCGCTCACTTCCGCCCTTATCCTGAAATCTGCGCTGATTTTGCGTGTGCCGCCGTTTCCGCCGCATTTCTCTTCCAGGATTTCCGTCGCTTTGGCAACGGCAAGGGCCACGGCTATCGGTTCGGTGCATCCCAATGCCGGCTTGACCTCTTTTCTGATAAGCCCGATAATCTCAGCTTCGCGTTCTGTCATTGTCTGAAAAATTCAAAAGTTGCAGATATTATGCAGTCTATGCTGTCTTCTTCCTTGAGTGTTTCAATAGGGAAACCTATGCAGACCGTCCTGTATCCGTTTTTCCTGTTGCATGCCGCTGCAGGAATGCCAGTGTCCGCATATCTCATCATCGTCTCTCCAGAACCTGCCGGTGCAATTCCGTCCGGAGCTTCCACGCAGTACGACTCTTCGTTCGGCTCAGTGTGGAAGGCCATGGTCCTTAGGCTGTCCGTCACTGTCGTGCAATTCCTCTCAAATGCTACCTCTCCTGTCCTGCTTGCATTGTTCCTGACCCATTTGAACTCGAGTACGCCCTGGGCAAAGGCCTTTGCGCTCTCTGTCTGCTGGCTGTCTTTAACGGCAGGATAAACGCTGTCCCATATATCTGTACCGATATGCGCTCCGCTCACAAGGACATTTCCTCCCTTTGATGTGAATGTGCGTATTGCCTGCTGAAGTTCTTGAGGGAAGACGGCAAAGGCGGCGCTGTCTGCCGCAGAAGGCACTGTAACCTGCTTCCCGCAGATAAGGTCCATGCTCCAGGCCTTTTCCATGAGACTTGCTTCCGTGCAGAAAGCCTCGCTGCTGCATGAGAAGAACGGATGTCCGGCCTTCATTATGGCCTTCCCGTGAACATAAGGATAGTCGAAAGTGTTGCCGGCGAGTTTTTTCCCTGCATAAGAAGACCAGCTGGCTCCGAAGCCCGGATTATCGTTTGAGAGCCATTGTGCCCCGCGCCTCATTTCATACATGTCACCTATATATGATATGTCGCTGATGTACGGGACGCCCCTGTCTATTTCATGTGTGAAGCCGCCATAGGACGGAGTGTCGAAGAATGCAGGTCCGCTTACCCTGCTGAAATTGTTTACGACAAGTACGGCCCTCCCGTCCGCATTTTCGGAAGGAATGCCTATGCACAATGTCTCAGAGGGGAAACTGATTCCTCCGTCGTTGTATGCAGCTATGCGGAAACTGTATATGTGGCCGGGTTCTATGGAGACCTCGGTCCAGTTTCTTCCGTCTGTCTTGTGCGTCTCCCTGAGGACTTTGCCGGAGTCGAATGCCCCGTCATCAATGCGGGTGTACAGGATGTGCCCTTTTGCGCGTGCCGTCGGCTCTGCAGGGTCGGCTGTGTCTTCCCAGCTGACAATTGCCTTGCCGTCATCTGCCGGGGAAATTGCCATCGAATGTACAGGCAGCGGCTGCACCTGATAGCGGCAACCGTATCTGTTGGAGAGATATTTCAGCATGCCCTTATATACTGCCCTGCACACAGTGAAGCGGAAAGCCGGGTCAAGGCCATATTTCATGTCTTCGAAATTCTGGTGGGACAGCAGTTCGAGAAGCATGGAAGGGGAGGACGGGGTACGTGACTCCCGGTATCCTCTGTCCCACAGTTCCCTTCTTGTCCATTCCGGGTTATGCAGCATCCTGATGTCGTGCACTATCTGGCTTTGCACAAGGTCCGCATACTCCCTGCTTGCCATGCGGCTTTCCCCGTCCGGCAGTGTCTCGCGTCCCTCTGACTTGAGGGTATATATCGCAAGCGTGCCTACTATGGAGTCGTCCGGGGTGACTCCTGCATCTGAATGAAAGCCAAGGGCAAGGTCAACGGGAATGCCTTTGCCGCTTCTTCCAGGGTTCATGCATGAGCCGCCGCTTATCCAGTCCACCCAGTCGCCACGTGACATGAAGTCGTCCTTGTAGTCGTTGCACATGTCATTCTGGCTGTAAAGCTCTTTGTCAGCTCCTGACCATTGCAGGGAATATCTTGCCCCTTCGGCATAACGTGGCATTCCGGATATGCATGCAGTGGAATCGGTATCTCCGCGCGCGATGCATCCCATTCCTCCGCCGAAACGTACTGCGTCAGCCGTCACCACATTTCCTTTCTTGAATGAATGTCCTTGCGGAGTCCTGCTGCTCAGGCTGACATATCCCTCCGTTCCCTTGTCAAATTCGAAGGTGCCGAGATATGTCCACATTCCTCCGCCGATTCTCTGGTTTACGATGAACTCGCTTGTCCCGCCGAGATGGACTACGGTATAATGTGCCGCGGAGGTGCTTTCCGGAAGGCTTTTGTATGATACATATACTGCATATCTGCCTCTTTGCGGTATGTCTGGTCTCCATTCCGCCCTTGCGGCCTGGCCTTTTGCCTCTGATGAAATGCATGTGGACTTGCGTGCCGTTCCCATCGAAAACGGACTTTGTGTTCCCGTATATACAGGCTTGGCATCGGCGAATCCGCATCCTGCATCTTCCCATTTGCCGCTTTCCGCATATGCTGCGCTTCCGCGTCCTCCCATGAGCGGGTCGTTATCTGATATTACTTCGGAGGTCTGGGAGTCCCTCTCCCTCGGAAGCATTACGTATGCACCTGCATTCTCAAGCATCGGAACGAGAAAAGGAAGGACGTATGCCGATGTATATAGGTCTTCGACAGTCGTGAAAAGGCACGGTCTCTGCCATTGCCAACGCTCTTCATTCGTGTCATAGTACATTCCGTGGCTCTGCCACAATGCTATTGTCCTGCCGCTTAGTCCTTTGTCGAAAATCATCCCGTCTTTTTCACTGACAGGGCGCACATATCCTGACGGGGGAGAAATCCTGCGCGGAGACGGTGACGGGTTTCCGCTGAAGCCGAGGGCCGGAGTCTCAAGTTTTTCCGGTGCTATGTGTCTGGTATATATCCCTCCTATGTCGTATCCCTGCCATTTGCGCGGGAAAAGCTGCTTGAGAGTTTTTCTGAACCATTGCGCGTCTCCCTCCCTGAGAGGATGGTCTCCAAGTGATTCGGTGAAATAGAAGTCGAGTGTCTTGCCTCTTTTCATGATGGCTTTTAGCCTGAGCTTGCCGTCAATGCCGCTGCGTTCGTTCAGGAGGACGCCAAGAGAGTCGCATGAGGGGCGGAAATCCCTGACAATAGCGCTTTGGGGATAAGCCTTGACACAGAAAAGCGTCAGGACAGACAATATGATGAGGACTTTTTTCATTTCTGCCTGTTTCATTTCCGCCTGCGCCTTGATTTGATGATTACAAATGCTGCTGTCAGAACGGCTCCTGCCGCAAGTCCGGCTATGTCAGCATAGAAGTCGTTTATGTCGTATGACCTGTACCCGGTCTGTCCCTGCATGATTTCGGTTCCGTATGCGAATGCAGCTCCCATGGCGGCGAGGACAGCAATTGTCAGGAAAGTTGTCCATAGGTTCTTCATGCGCGGCATGATGGACATGTATGCGAGGGCCGGAAAAGGCATGAACATGCAGAAATGTGCTATCTTGTCGGCCGGGATGCCCAGCCATACGGCAGGAATCTTGGGCAGGGAGTCTGTCTTCATAAGGCACAGCACTCCTACGGCCGCTATGTAAAGCAGGAACATTATCCTTGATATGCGTCTTGTGTCAAGTCTCATGCAGTTTCTATATTGTATTTTGCAAAATTACACTTTTTCATGATACTCCACACGCGGGTGTCACAGCATTTTTTCTATCCAATGGTACATCAGCAGAATCCTTTTGCGCATTATTTCCGTGTCAAGGGTCTGTGGCGTATCGCGTGTCTTGTTGGTGTTCATTGTTATGCCGGAGGTGAACAGTACTGCGGGTATCCCGTTGTCAACAAATACCCTCTGGTCGGAAAGGCGGTAGAACATATTTGTGAAGTTTTCGCTGCCGTAGTATGTCAGGCTTATGTCCAGGTCGATTGCGAACATCCTGTTGCATGCCTGGAGAAGTTCACGCTTGACCGGCTTGAGTGAATGCGTGCCGAGCATTATCATGAAATCTTTGCGGTCCGGTCTCAGCGGTGACAGCGTGCTGCCTATCTGGTCAATGTTGACCATCAGGGAAATCTGTCTCCTTGTTATCACGGCCCCTGTCTGCGGGTCTTTCAGCTGCCCGTTCTCTATCATTCTCCAAAAGGCCTTGGAGCCTGCCATGTCGGCTTCCTTCCCGTCGAATGCCACGAAGATAATGTTGCTGTCGTGCGTCTTTCCGATTTTTCTCATGGCAGACAGCATATTGGCCAGATTTATCATGGCTACTGTGCCTGAGGCGTTCGCGTCTGCACCGGGGTACATCTTTCCGTTGAGGATGCCCAGGTGGTCAAAGTGCGCTCCCACTATCACATACCTGTCCCTGGAGAAATGTGTTGACCCGGGAAGCATGCCGATTATGTTGCGTCCGAAAGTGCCGTTGCCTGCATAAATCCTGCGGGCATAGCTGTCACCGAATTTCAGCAGCCCGGCCTGTGCGAAATGGCGCTGTATCCAGAATGCCGCCTCTACATTCCCGCGTGTCCCGGTGGCCCTTCCCTGGCATAGGCTGTCGCTTAGGAAACCTATCTGGGCAAGCAGCACAGGCGCGCTCACCATGTTCCTTGCAGCCTCATGCTCCCGTGTCCATGCATTCTGTGCGGCAGCTTGAGACGGGGACACGAATAGTGTGGCGCATATCGCAAATGCCATGGCCAGCATCGTGGCACATGCTTTTGCGGCATGTGTCCCGGTCTCTCCATTGACATTATTTTTGATTTTTTTTGTCTGCATGCGGACAATAAATTCTTATCTTTGTAGCTTGGCTTTTGATGTCCCTGCATAAGGGACGCCAAAATTAGGAAAAATAAGCAACAACAGGAAAAATATTTTCGATATGCATAGGGTAGTGTGGAGGTTTCTCGTTACGTTGTTCCTGCTTTCCGCGGGGGCGCAGGGGCTTTTTGCGCAATATGACAAGGATGTGTTCTTCATGCGCGGAAGACAGGCGCTGGCAGACGGGAAATATGCACTCGCAATTGAGAATTTCAATGTTCTGTCAAGGCTTGACACGACCGATTACTGGAACTTCTTTTTCCGTGGCATAGCGAAATATAATCTCGGAGACTTGCGCGGGGCCAAAAGTGACTTTGACCGTTCTGTACGCCATAACCCGGTTTTCACATCAGGCTATCATTACAGGGGAATAACCGAAAGCCGTTTCGGCAATTATGAGGCAGCCCTTGAAGACCTCCAGAAAGCCATAGACCTTCGTCCCGGCTATTCAGGCCTGTACTTCAGCCGTGGTGTCACATATTTCCTGTCTCGCCAGTTCGACAAGGCTGTGGGAGATTTCGACAGATATATAAGGAAAGAGCCGAAGGACCCTTCTGCCTATCTTAACCGTGGTGCGAGCTATCTGTTTTTAGGTGACACACTCAAGGCAATGGCAGACTATAACAAGGCCATCAAACTGGACCGTTTCGATCCGGAGGGATATGTGCGCAGGGGGCGTCTGCATGCCTCTATGAAAGATTACGGCTCCGCCATAGCTGACATGGACAAGGCGATAGGTCTTGATACAGCCAATACTTTCGCATATTTCAACAGGGCGCTGATGCATTATGAGCAGGGTGACTACAGGGATGCGATGGGCGATTTGAACAAGGTTCTTGAGGAGGAGCCGGGAAATGCCCTGACTCTTTATAACAGGGGACTGATACATGCGCAGCTCGGAGCTTATGAGGAGGCGCTTGACGATATGGACAGGGTTCTCAACATCAATCCGGACAATGTGCTCGTGTATTTCAACAGGGCTTCTGTGTTCATAGGGCTTGGGCTTTATGAAAATGCCCTGGAGGATTATGACAAGGCCATAGAATTGTATCCGGACTTCGCAAAGGCATATATGAACCGTTCGTATGTGAAGAATCTGCTCGGCGACCTGAAGTCCTCAAAAGAAGACTATGACGTGGCCACGCAGAAAGTGAGGGAGTACCGTGAAAAGAACATGTCGGATGCCGGCTCTTTTGCTGACACGACCCGCAAGTACAGTTCTCTTCTTGCCCTTGATGCGGAATTTGCCAAGAAAGACTTTAATGACGAGCTGCTGCAGCACCGTGACATTGACATCAGGCTTCGTCCGCTGTACAAGTTCGTGCTTACCTGCAAGAAGGATGACGTAAGCTATGCTCTTGCTGGAGGCTATGAGAATCCTCTTGTTGACAAGTTCACAAAGGAGATGCCTGTAGGTGTCGGCATAAGGAATGAAGAGCTTGCTGTGGATTCCAAGGCGCTGGCCGCCGCTGCAGGCGCAGCTTTGGGAGAAGGATTGAACATGTCGGGGAGGATGTTCATCCGGGCACTTTATGAGAACAGTTCAAAGCAGTTCAATTCTGCCTTGGACTGCTATGGTAAAGCTATAGATGCAGCTGCGGACGAGACCGGTAACGGGAAGCTGTACGAGTCGTTCTACCGCATGAACAGGGGAGTGCTCCGTGCCGAGATGATTGATTTCATCTCCTCCATCGAGAGCAATGTGCAGGTGCTGTCCATGGATGATACGGGCAATACGAGGGCGCGTGTTAAAGACCAGGTGACGCGCCTGTATGACTATACTGACGCGATTTCGGATATGAAGGCCGCCGGTGAGATTGTGCCGGATTTGCCTTATGTGTATTATAATCTCGGAAATCTGTATTGCCTGTCATCGGAGCATGTCAGTTCCATTGAGAATTATACAAAGGCGATATCGCTGTATCCTTATATGGGGGATGCATATTTCAACAGGGGACTGGTTCTGATATATCTGAAGGATAAGGAGAAGGGATGCATAGACCTTTCGCGTGCCGGAGAACTTGGCATAGCCGAGGCCTATGGAGTGATAAAAAAATATTGTGAGAACGGAAATGAATAAAGCATTGATATTCGATATGGGAGGCGTTCTTGTTGACCTTGATGTCCAGGCCTGCAAGGATGCGTTCAAGCAGGGGCTCGGGTACATGAGGATAGATTCACTCATTGACGCCTGCCATCAGAAGGGGATATACGGTGAATTGGAGGAAGGCATGCTTTCCGCGGAGGATTTCAGGAGTGCCGTGCTTTCGGAGTCGCGTCCCGGGGCGTCTGCTGAGGATGTTGACAGGGCCATGTGGAAGATGCTTGTCGGCATAGAGCCGTATAAGGTGGAGATGCTCTCGAGGCTTTCAGAGGACTATGACCTTTATCTGCTCAGCAACAATAATCCTATCTGCCTGGCGAGGTCGGCTGCCATGTTTGAGGAGGCTGGCATACCGTTGGACAAGATATTCAAGAAGTGCTTTTTCTCTTTCGGGATGAAGATGCTTAAGCCTTCTGTGGAGTTCTACCGTGAGGTCATGAGGCAAATCGCTCTTCCTGCATGCGACATGCTTTTCATAGATGATTCAATGAAGAATGTTGAGGGGGCTGTCCAGGCTGGGCTTCCTGCCGTGTATTATGAGCCTGGCACAGACCTGGATGCGCTTATGCGCTTGCAGACCGCTAAGATGGAGGGACATTGCTGATGGTCAGGTTCATGAGCCTTTCGAGCGGGAGCTGCGGCAACTGCTATTACCTCGGTACTGAAACATCCGGCATACTCATCGATGCCGGTGTAAGCCTGCGCAGGCTGAAGAAAGCACTGGCCGAGCATGGCCTTGACCATGACTCTTTTTCCGCAGTGCTTGTCACGCATGACCACCTTGATCATATAAGGCACCTTGGCTCTTATTGCAAGCGCCTGTCAAAGCCCGTATATACCGCCGAAGCCATCCACAAGGCCCTTGCACGTCATACGTTCACTGCATCGGCCATCGGAGCATGCCGGAAGGTGCTTGCGGAGGGGGAGTGGAATGAAATCGCCGGGATGCAGGTGCGCTATTTCACGGTGCCTCACGATGCCACCCAGACAGTTGGCTATGCGATAATGATAGACGGCCACAATTTCCTTATCATGACTGACGTTGGACGTGTCACGGATGAGGCTGTGGAGTTCGCCGGCAAGTCGGATACGGTGGTCATAGAATCCAATTATGACATGGATATGCTCATGGGCGGCAGATACACATATGAACTGAAGATGAGGATAGTGCAGGGATGCGGACATCTGAGCAATGACGAGTGCGCATCCGCAATCAAGCGTTTCTGGCATCCGTCTCTGCGTAACATTTTCCTATGCCATCTGAGCGAGAACAACAATACCCATGACCTCGCATACCGTTGCTCATGCGAAGCCCTCGAACAAATCGGAGTGGAGAAAGGCAGTGTGGCGCTGCGCTGTCTCCCCCGTCAGTACCCATCCGAAATGTTTTATCTGTAGTTCTGCTTTGCCGGCCGCCTTCCTTGTGTTTTCGGACATTGTGTGCTGTGGAACTTAATAATCTGATTGCCAATGAGATACTGAAAAGCGATTCCTCGTTTTTGGGGAGTCGCTTTTTGTAAAAGTTTGAATGGTAGGTCATTGCGCTTTATGGCTCGCGCTCAAAACGCCGTCACTATCTTCCGAAAGATTGGCAGCAGAAGAGCTTAGCCTTCCCCGCACCTCGACATCCGCCTCTTCTTTCCCCATGAAGATAACGCCACCACTGAGGACTGTTCTGTCCACATTGACCTCGCCGATTGGCTGCTGAGATGTCTTGAAACAGGCAACAAATAATCATAAAATATGCTACCTTTGAGAACAGAACATAAAACACAAGCTATGGAGTACATCATATATAGTGACGAATCGATTTCAAGAGGCGACTACTTCTCAGACTTCTTCGGAGGAGTACTCGTCCGCAGCAGGGATATTTATGAAGTAACCAAAGCTATAGAAGCCAAGAAACAGGAACTTAATTTCCTCGGCGAAATCAAGTGGGTAAAAGTTTCAGTAAACTACCTGGAGAAATACAAAGAAATGATGGATCTGTTCTTTAGCTTCATCAAGCAGGGCAAACTCAAATTACGCATAATGTTCCGTGACACCAATCAAGTGCCAACGAACCTTGACCGTGACCACATCGCCAACCGTTACAACCTCCTATATTATCAGTTCATCAAACACGCCTTCGGACTAATCCATCACTGCGACAGTCCAAAGGAAGACACATACCTTAAATTATACTTCGACAAACTTCCGATATCGCGTGAAGAAAACGATGCATTCAAAGCACATATCGGATTTATGCAAAACCTTCGTGCATTCAAGAAGGCAAGGATAAAGATCCGACCGGATGACATCGCAGAAATTGACTCCAAGAAACACAATCTTCAGCAATGTATGGATATAGTGCTTGGCGCAATGGCGTTCTGTCTCAACCACAAACATCTTGAGATTCCAGAAGGAGCAACAGAACCAGGCAATAAGACAAAAGCCAAAGAAGCCCTTTTCAATCATATCTTGGAACTGATCAAGGAGGCCAATAATGACCCAGACTTTGATATAGCACTGACTACAAGAGCATCCGGGCCGAAGGACTTCTGGATTACTCCATACCGCCACTGGCTCTTCCTACCTGCTGAGTTCAAGGATAAAAAATAAGTCCTGCAGAAAATGCAGGACTTTAAGACTTTATAAAGAAAAAGCCCCGCCAATACTACTAATCCGCTCAAGTAGGAACTTAAGACTTCATATTGCGCAGGTCTTAATCTGATGCAAAGATAAAGAATTATTTTAATAATCCAATATCTTCTATGTCTTGCTAACAATAATAACAACTTTCATTCCCTATTGTTTCTTTCTCGACAAAACTTGACCTCAATACAACTAACGGAAACGACAAACAATATACTATTTCTAAAACGAAAATTAGCAGTTATAATTCCTATGTAAATCTGCAAAAATATTCTACTATTTGTCTGTTCCATTTTTTGCCGTAGCTTGCAGGTCGTGGCTTGAAATAATTTTATGACGCACATAGGATGGTAGTTCATATTCACCCTGATTCTCCTGCCATGCATGCCTATTGAAATATTAATAGGAGCCTTTTGTATCATGATATAGATTTGTAGTCATTTTTGCAGGCGAAACGCGGCAATTATATGTAGTTTCAATTGGGATTGCAAGTATGTGAGTCTTAAGATTATAAATCAAAAAACGGGCCAACTTATAATTGGTCCGTTTTTTAGTCTGTGACACTTGTCGCTAATTGATGTTCAAGTGTAGTTTGGTGGAGATAGTCGGAGTCGAACCGACGACCCTCTGCTTGCAAAGCAGATGCTCTAGCCAACTGAGCTATACCCCCGATTGCGGATGCAAAGATGAGATATATTTTTGAAAAAACAAAATAAACCTTCAAAATTGCATCCTCATTTTCAGAAATTCAGTCCATAAACGGCTCTTTCTCCCAATTCTTCTTCAATTTTTAGCAGGCGGTTGTACTTTGCCGTCCTTTCTGACCTGCTTAAAGAGCCTGTCTTTATCTGGCCGCATCCGGATGCGACTGCAATGTCCGCTATGGTCGTATCTTCGGTTTCTCCTGACCTGTGGGACAATATGGCCTTGTATCCATGCCGCTGTGCCATCCTGATTGCTTCAAATGTCTCTGTAAGCGTGCCAATCTGGTTCGGTTTGATAAGGATGGCATTTCCGCATCCCTTTTCTATGCCTTTCCTGAGATATTCGACATTGGTCACGAAAAGGTCGTCTCCGACAAGCTGGCATTTGCCGCCGATTTCCTCTGTCATGTTTCTCCATCCCTCCCAATCATTTTCCGCCATGCCGTCTTCTATGGAGTCAATAGGGTAGAGGCTCATGAGTTTCTTGAGATAGGCTGCCTGGCCTGTCATGTCCAGATTTTTTCCTTCCGGACCTTCAAATACCCTGTAGTCGTATCGTCCGTTATTGTAAAATTCTGATGACGCGCAGTCAAGGGCTATCGTCACGTCTTTCCCCGGCCTGTATCCGGCTTGCGAGATTGCCTTAAGGATAAGTTCTATGGCTTCTTCTGTGCCGGACAGGGACGGTGCAAAGCCTCCCTCGTCACCGACAGCCGTGCTCAGTCCTTGTTCTTTCAGCACCTTTTTGAGATTCTGAAACACTTCAGCTCCCATGCGAAGCCCTTCTTTGAATGATTCTGCTCCTATAGGACGTATCATGAACTCCTGGAATGCTATTGGAGAGTCGCTGTGTGAGCCGCCGTTGATTATGTTCATCATGGGGACAGGCAGGATATGCGGGCATGCTCCTCCTATGTATCTGTATAAAGGAACTCCGAGACAGGATGCTGCTGCCTTGGCTACTGCGAGCGATACCGGCAATATTGCATTTGCCCCGAGTAATGACTTGTCACGCGTCCCGTCCAGTTCCAGCATGATGCCGTCAATTTGCATCTGGTCGTAAGCGCTCTTTCCTATAAGCGCCGGAGCTATTGTTTCATTGACATTGGCCACGGCCTTGAGAACCCCTTTGCCAAGATATCTTGATTGGTCTGAATCCCTCAGTTCCAAGGCCTCGTGTTCGCCGGTAGAGGCTCCTGACGGAACTGCTGCATATCCCCTGTGCCCGTCTTCAAGGATTACTTCTGCCGAGACGGTCGGCGTGCCTCGTGAATCAAGGATTTCCTGTGCGTGTATATCTTTAATTATCATATATAAAACTGCTTTTGGTTAACGCCGGGCGTAATTTCAAAAACAGTTCCAAACATATCGCGCATGAGGCTGTCCTATTGGCGGACAACTGGAAGAATGATTCTGGATGCGTTGCCTGCCTGATGGTAGATTGTCACTTCGGACTTTACGTAATCCCCGTCCACGGCTTCGTATATGTTTGGCATGAAGGTCTGCGGGTTCATATAGACCAGAGGGAACCAGCTGCTTTGAATCTGTACCATGAGCCTGTGGCCTGGGTGTATCTTGTGCGCTATGTCATTCATTGTGAAGCTCACATGGGTTATTTCTCCTGGCGTGGCCGGTTCCGGAGATGATATGCTGTGGCGGTATCGTATGGGAAACACATCCGCCCTCAGGAGCATCTGGTAGCCGTCCGGGTGAACATCAATCAGTTTGACGATAATGTCGGCATCTGTGGTCCCGAGCGACAGCTCAAGTTCCGCTCTAATTGGGCCTCCGAGCATTACCGGAACCGGCAGACATGCGCTTGTGAATGTAAGGACGTCGTTTCTATGTGAGGCAAAAGACTGGTCTGCTGCCATATACGCCCTGTCTCTTTTGGATGCGTCTTTCATGAACGGTACCGGAGCGGCCGGGTCTGAAACGTATGCTGATGATGAGCATGAATCGGATGGCATGTCAAGTGAGAGAACTCCGTTCCGGTTGAGATATGCCGGGACATACTCCGTTCCGGGAAACGGCCAGCTTTCTGACGTGTGCCACAGGCTGTCTCCTGACATTCTGATATATACTGGTTCGGGTTTTTCTCCTTTTCCTTCGAGATAGTGCCTGAAGAACGGGTATTCGATGTTTTTCATGAAATATTCACCTGTTCCGCTTCCGAAATCCGCTTGGCCGAGTCCTTTATAAGTTGTGCTGTGCCAGCATCCGTGGCACCATGGGCCGTATGCGAAGTGTACGGAGCCGTTCGCGGAGTTGTCCCTGATCAGCCTGTATGTGTTTACTGCGCCGTAGCAGTCATCCGTGTCGAAGGAGCCTCCTGTCACGAGGATTGCCGGATGTATGTCTTTCAGATGCTGTTCGAGCGAGCGCTCCTGCCAGAAACTGTCGTAATGTGGATGTGACATGATTTCATTCCAGAATTTCATCGTGTCTGCAAGCGCGGCTGTGAGCGATGCCCCGTCCTTGTGTTCAAGGAACCAGTCATATGAGTTCCCTTTTACCGGGTATGGGAGCCGGTGCTCTTTTACGGTTGGGTTGTCGTGCCGCTTGAACATATATTGCCCGAAAGAGTAGCTGTCTGTCAGCATAAGCGCTCCGTTGTGGTGCACGTCATCTCCTTTGTACCAGTCAAGGATAGGGGCCTGCGGTGATACTGCTTTAAGGGCAGGGTGGCCGGAAAGGGCTGACATTGTGGCATAGAACCCGGGATATGACATTCCGGTTATGCCCACTTTCCCGTTTGAACGTGTGTTTTTCAGGAGCCATTCTATGGTGTCGTAGGCGTCGGATGCCTCGTCTGTTTCCGTTGCCGTCTTGTGCGGATTGTATGGCCGGACGTTTTCGAATGTGCCTTCGCTCAGGAATCTTCCGCGCACATTCTGGAATACGATGATGTATTCGTTGCGGACGAACTGTTCCATCATTCCGGTGAGGTCGGAGGCCCATCCGTTGCCGTATGGAGAGCAAGAGTATGGGGTTCTGATCATCAGCACGGGTCTTTTTTTCTTTGTTGCCGGTTCATATATTGCTGTATATAGTTTTATGCCGTCCCTCATCTCCACCATTGCCTCGCGTTTCGTGTAGTTTGCTTCGAGCCATCTGGTGTCTATCGGTCCGTTTCCGTGGCATATGAACGACAGTGCAAGAAGCGCTGATGATATTAGGATTCTGGCTATGTTTTTCATGAATCTTTATGGTGTAATTTGACATCTTTGGTTGGTTGTGCAAAGATATGGAAATGATGTCATGTATGAAAAGAAAAAGAGACCTGAATGAAATTCAAGTCTCTTTTGTGGTAGTCGGTAGGGGAATCGAACCCCTATTGCAAGATTGAGAATCTTGAGTACTAACCGTTATACGAACCGACCATGTTTTCGTTTTGGGATTGCAAAGGTATGAATAAAATTTTAAACTCCAAATCTTTTTTAGATTTTTTTTTTGAAAAATTTTTCGAAATTTTGTTTTGCAAGCCCTTTTTGTTGTTTTTCCTGTAGTCTGTAAGTAGTTGACTGCTAATGGATTATTTATACTCCACAAATTTCTTTGCATCGTACTGTGCCTGGCATGGTCAAGCCGTCTTGCCTCGGCATAGTGAAAATGAATTTTCCCTCTGCTCTCAGCTTGCAATTTATTTTAAACTTCGTTTACAATCACTCCCGCCTCGGCAGAGGCAAAACTTGTTTTGCCTCTGCCGAGGCTTATCCGTTTATTTTAAAAAGACAAAAAAGACGGCGAGAATCAGGCAGAGGAAGGCTGCTATATGGTTCCATTGAAGCCCCTCTCCTTTGAACAGCAGGGTTACGATAACAGTGAATACCGTCAGAGAAATCACCTCCTGCACCACCTTGAGCTGCATCAGAGTGAATGGGCCGCCGTTTTCAATGAAGCCTATTCTGTTGGCGGGAACCTGTGCGCAATATTCGAAGAACGCGACTCCCCACGAGAACAGGATGACGAGCAGGAGCGGCCAGCTTGACGAAATCTTCATTTCCTGAAGCTTAAGATGGCCGTACCATGCGAATGTCATGAATATGTTGGATGCTACCAGCAGAAGTATTGTCCAGATTGCTTTCATCTCATTTGCTTTTTGAATGTGCCCGAAATTCTCCGTGCGCTATTCGTGGTTTTCCATCCTCTTTTCTGCAAGAGCCTGATATTTCGTCCCCGGGCGGCCGTAGTTCGCATACGGGAATATGCTTATTCCTCCGCGTGGGGTGAACAGGCCCGTTACCTCTATATATTTAGGGTCCATGAGCTTTATCAGGTCTTTCATTATCTTGTTTACGCAGTCCTCATGGAAGTCACCGTGATTGCGGAAACTGAAAAGATACAGCTTCAGGCTTTTGCTTTCAACCATCTTGACGTCCGGTATATATGAAATGCGTATCTCCGCGAAGTCCGGCTGGCCTGTAATCGGGCAAAGGCTTGTGAACTCAGGGCAGTTGAAGCGTACCCAATAGTCGTTTTCCATGTGCCTGTTTACGAATGTTTCCAATACTTCTGGAGCGTAGTCACTTTTGTATTCTGTCTTTCTTCCGAGGGCAGTCAATCCCTCTGTCTCTCTATTTTCCATATTATATGTTTATTTTGCTATTCTTCTGATATGCTGTTGCAGGATTTTTCACGTGACTTGAGATATTTCTCAAGGCCGTCTCTTCTGAGCTTGCAGGCGGGGCAATGTCCGCATCCGTCACCTTTGATGCCGTTGTAGCAGGTGAGCGTGTCGTTCCTTACAAGGTCAAGCACGCCGAGCCTGTCAGCCATTTCCCATGTCTGTGCCTTGTCGAGCCACATGAGGGGAGTGTGGATGATGAATTGGGAATCCATGGCGAGGTTCAGGGTTACGTTGAGGGACCTTATGAATGAGTCCCGGCAGTCTGGGTAGCCGCTGAAGTCTGTCTGTGAAACTCCGGTTATGATATGCCTTATGCCGTTCTCCCTGGCATATACGGCTGCCGTGCTCAGGAAAAACAGGTTCCTTCCGGGAACAAAAGTGTTCGGGAAAGTGCCCTCTGGCTTGCTGTCATCCATTTTAATGGACGTGTCCGTAAGGGAATTTGCGCCTAAGGAGCCGATGAAGGACATGTCCATATAGCGGAAATCCACGCCTGCACGCTCTGCAATTTCTTTGGCGCATTCTATTTCAAGGCTGTGCTTCTGTCCGTAGCCGAAGGTCAGCGTATGTACCTGGCCGAAGTGCTCAAGTGCCCAATAAAGGCACGTAGTCGAATCCTGTCCTCCGCTGAAGACGACAAGGGCTTTTTCGTATTTGAATGTATTCATGTCTATATATCTGTTATTTTGAACGGGTTGTAGGATATGCCTTCGTCAAACACGTCAATGTTTTCATGTTCCTTGACTTTTCTGACCACAAGTTCAGTGACGGGAAGTATGACTATCTCGTATCCTGTCTTGAGAAGAATCTGTATGCCCATGAGCTGAAGCATCTCCGCTGTCCCTATGCCCCAGAAGGCAATCGGGAAAAAAATGAGGGAATCCACGGCTTCACCTGCTATGGATGAGACGATTGCCCTTACGGAGAACCGCTTTCCTCCTGAGGCGACTTTCATCTTGCTCATGATGAAGGCGTTCATCGTGGAGCCTGAGAGGAATGCCAGCAGTGATGCAAGAGTCACCCGTGGGGCAAGGGCGAACACATAGTCAAAGTGCTCCCCGCCGTCCCAGAAAGGGGCTGCAGGCAGCATGCGCACTATCTGCGCCATTGCGACCACAAAAAAGTTCATTGCGAATCCGGTCCATATGACAAGGCGTGCCTTGCGGTATCCATAAACCTCCACAAGGCAGTCATTGATGATGTACGATACCGGGAATATGAGGACTCCGCCTGTCAGGGCTATGCCTCCTACGGTAAACAATTTGGTTTCAAATAGATTGGATGCTATGAGGCATACATTGAAAATGATTGCCATGAGCATGAATGAGATGGACAGGCCCTGGCGCTGTCCGGGTGTAGTAGTATTCTGCATTTTTTCTTGTTTTGTCAGGGACTTGCGGGAGACTCCTTGCGGAAATTTCTTGCAAGTTCCAAGTGGTTACCAAGCACACTTTCTGTTTTCGGGCCGCAAAAATAGCGAAAATCTGCGGAATACAATAGGAGAATGTTGATTTTATTGTTATGTGGTCCTTTTGTATTGTGCCGGCCGGGCCGGACGCGCATTGTTGCAATTGATGCATAATGTTTTTAATTTTGCAGGATTCATGACAATAGGAGAATACTAATTTAAATTGAATACTATGACGCTTATCAAATCAATTTCCGGAATCCGCGGCACAATCGGTGGCGCTCCGGGTGAGGGGCTTTCGCCGGTGGATATCGTGAAATTCACTTATGCATATTGCGAGAAGATGAAAGATAGGCTTGGCAAGCCGCAGGGTGAGAGGTACAAGGTGGTGGTCGGAAAAGACGCACGCCTGTCCGGAGATATGGTGGAGCAGCTTGTATGCGGAACCTTGGTCTCTTGCGGAGTTGATGTGGTAAAGGCCGGCTTCGCTTCCACTCCGACAACAGAGATGGCAGTCGTGTTTTCCGGTGCTGACGGAGGCATAATAATCACTGCCTCCCATAATCCGAAACAATGGAACGCCCTGAAGCTTCTGAACGAGAAAGGCGAGTTCCTTAATGCTTCGGAAGGTGCGGCAATATTGGAGTGCGCAGAGAAAGAGGACTTCAATTTTGCGGATGTTGATTCGCTCGGATGCATTGAAGAGCATGATTTTACAGATGAGCATCTGGATGCGGTCCTTGCTCTTGAGGCTGTTGATGCGGAAGCGGTTAAGAAAGCGCATTTCAAGGTGGTTCTTGATGCCGTTAATTCTGTCGGTGGCATAATCATGCCGCGTCTGCTTGAGCGTCTCGGTGTTGAGTGCATTATGGTGAATTGCGAGCCTACAGGCCAGTTCGCACATAATCCTGAGCCGCTTCCTGCAAATCTTGTAGAATTGTCCGAGGCCGTTGTAGCCAACAAGGCTGATTTCGGAATTTCCGTTGACCCGGACGTTGACCGCCTTGCGCTGATTTGCGAGGACGGAAAGCCTTTCGGTGAGGAATATACTCTTGTGAGTGTTGCTGACTATCTGCTTTCGAGGGCATATGAAAAGTCTTTAAACACGGGATGCTCTCTTGATGAGGCTGCTGCCCCGTATTCGCTTGCGACATCTTCGAACCTGTCTTCGTCAAGGGCTCTTCGTGATGTCACAGAGCGTTATGGCGGAGTATATTGTGCCGCTGCCGTAGGAGAGGTGAACGTCGTGTCGAAGATGAAGGAATGCGGCGCCATTATTGGCGGTGAAGGAAACGGAGGCGTGATTTATCCTGCATTGCATTATGGACGTGACGCGATGGTAGGAGTGGCATTGTTCCTTACGAATCTTGCAGCAAAAAGAATGAAGGTGTCTGAGCTGCTTGCCACGTATCCGCAATATGTAATAGCGAAAAATAAAATCGAATTGTCAGACAAGGCCCTGATTGACAGGATTCTTGATGAGATTAAGGCTGCATATGCGTCTGAGGACATCAATACGGAGGACGGGGTCAAGATTTCTTTCGAGTCACGCCGCGAATGGGTGCACCTGCGCAGGTCCAATACTGAGCCTATCATACGCATTTATGCCGAGGCTGCTGACAGGGAAGCAGCCGATGCCCTTGCCCGTGAGATTGTCTGTATCGCACAAAAAGTCATAGGATAGTGTTTTCGTTCAGGACTACATCATTGGAGGAACAGCTTGACAAGGCCTTGCTTGAGGGCAAGGTCGGCTGTTTCTGTACACAGAACTGTTGGGATACCGAGCGCGGAAGGTATATGTATGACATTTTCCGTGACAGGGGTAACCTTCAGACTATATTCAATCCCCGTGACACTGAACTGACTCCGCTGACTAACCATATCGGGTTCACGAAAGATGAGCTTGCCGGCCTGAGTGCCGTAGTCGTGGAAATCCAGGATGTCGGGACGAGATATTTCAATTATACAAAGGATGTGTTCCGTCTGATGGAGGTGCTTAAGGAGATGAATGACGAGGCTCCTTCGCTTTATGTTGTGGACCATATCAACCCGGCGGGACGTGTCGTTGAAGGGACAATGCCTTCTGCGGAATCGGAACCTCATGTTCCCAAGGTAGCACATCGCCATGGGCTTACTCTCGGAGAGCTTGTAAACCTTTATTACGCGGAGATCGGCGCGAAGTTCGCCCTGCATGTCATTTCTGCCCTTGCTACAGATTCTAACAAGCAGCTTATGCCGTGGACTATAGCTCCTGCGTCAGATGTGCCGGGACTTTTCACGTGTGATGTATATAGCGGCGGGGGATTGTGGAATAACACGAATGTGACTCCGGGCATAGGGACTGCAAGGCCGTATGAGTATATCGGTGCGCCGTTCATAAAGACTGCCGGACGCGAGGTGCTTCCTGATGCAGACGGAATCATGATGCGTCCGTGCTCTTTCACGCCTGCATGCGGCAGATATTCCGGTGAGAAGTGCTACGGATATCAGCTTATGCTTGAACCTGGCAGGGATTATCATTCCCTTATCCATACGCTGCAGATAATGAGGTATTTCTCCCAGAGATATGACGAGTTCCGTCTTGAGGACGGTTTTGCTGCGAAACTTTCTGATTCTGTTCTGCTGGAATATGTGGGCGGAGAGGTTTCTCTTGAGGAAATGAAGGAGCATGTGAAGCTTGAGGAACAGAAATGGGTGCGCAAAGCGAAGAAATATGTTCTGTATGAAGACCAGCCTTATAGGGCCAAGTGATGAATGGCAGGAAATATTGTGCGAAAACATTGATTATCTTTGTTTATTCGGAAAAAAGGAAGTACATTTGCGGCTCGAAAAATAGTTAACTAATTTTTACGTATTATGAAAAAAGGTATACATCCCGAAACCTACCGTCTTGTAGCTTTCAAGGATATGTCAAATGATCAGGTCTTCATCACTCGCTCATGCGCGAACACTAAGGAGACTATCGAGATCGAGGGTGTTGAGTACCCGGTTGTAAAGCTTGAGATTTCAAGCTCTTCACATCCGTTCTACACCGGTAAGATGAAGCTCGTTGATACTGCGGGCCGTGTTGACAAATTCTATCAGAGATACGCCAAGAAGAAATAATTTCTTCCGAGACATAAAGGTTATCAAGGAGGCCATGGAGTCAGAATGCTCATGGCCTCCTTTTTTTATATTCTGCCTTACTGCTATGGAGAGTCTGGAGCAACGTTCTGTGATTGGATTATGAGAGTGTGCGCATAGTCCGTTGGCGATGTTTCGGGAACGTAATACAATTAACCTTCCCTTCGATAGCAGTCATGGCAAAACGGTTTAAGATAACCTCAGATTTTTTACGGAATGCTCTCAAAAAGCAATTCGGTTTAAAATTCGTCCGTTTCTTAAACCGAATTCAATGAGTGGGAACAATCGGATTGTTCAGTTAGACTAATTATATTCCTGGCAGCAGTGTTGACGCAGTAATAAAAAAGAAGCGGAGCACTATCCTGTGTTCCGCTTCTTTTAGTGACCCCAACAGGATTCAAACCTGTAACCTTTTGATCCGTAGTCAAATGCTCTATTCAGTTGAGCTATGGGGCCGTTTGCAGCTATGCTGCTATTCTTTTGTGCTGTTGCTTACGATAACTTTCTTCTCTTTGATGCGTGCTTTCTTTCCTGCAAGCGCTCTGAGGTAGAAAATACGTGCCCTGCGCACTTTACCAATCTTGTTGAGCTCAATCGACTCAATGAAAGGTGACTCGAACGGGAAGATTCTCTCAACACCTACACCGCTTGAAATCTTGCGGATAGTGAAAGTCCTCGTATTGGCTGAAGCTCCGCGAAGCTGGATAACAGTTCCTTTGAACTTCTGAAGTCTCTCCTTGTCGCCCTCTTTGATTCTGTAAGTAACGGTGATTGTGTCACCGGCCTTGAATTTAGGGTAGCTGGCTACTTTCTCATTGCTGAATGCCTGCTCTACTACTTTAATAAAATCCATTTCTGTACTGAATTAAAAGTTTTGTGGCAACATTGCGTTCGTTTTCACCCTGCACAAGAGGTTGCTTTGATTTTGGGATTGCAAAGGTATGAATAAAAAATAAAATACCAAACTTTTCTTGAGGAAATTTTCAAAAAAGTTGAAATTGCTGCAAAATTCAGTCAAAAAGTCCCTTCAGTTTCTCAAAAAATCCTTTGTCATCCTTGCTCGGGTCCGGTCTGAAGCTTTCTTTTCCGCGCAGTGATTCGATGAGAGCCTTGTCCTCCTTGTCGAGTTTCTTCGGTATCCATACGGCGAATTTGACATACATGTCACCGATTCCTCCGTATCCGTTTACTGACGGAAGTCCGCGTCCGCGCAACCTTACGACTTTGCCTGACTGGGTTCCCGGCTCAACCTTTATCCTATAGTTGCCGTCAAGGCAAGGTATCTCCACCTCTGATCCGAGTATCGCCTCAGGAACAGAAATTATCTTCGTATAATAAAGGTTGTTTCCCTCTCTCTTAAGGTTAGGGTGCTCCTGCTCCTCTATGACAACAAGAAGGTCTCCGTTGATTCCGTTGTTCTTGGCCGCATGTCCCTGTCCCTGGAGAGTCAGCTGCATGCCTGCCTCCACTCCTGCCGGTATCCTTACCTTTATGGTCTCGCGCTTGCGCATAAGTCCGGAGCCGGAACAATTCCTGCAAGGGTTCGATATGATTTTTCCCTCTCCGTTGCACTGCTGGCATGTTGAGCGTGTTATAGTCTGGCCGAGGAAACTGTTGGTAACCCTCTGCACTTCGCCTGTACCGTTACATGCGGGACAGGTCTTTATGTCTGAGCTGTTCTTGGCTCCTTTGCCTGAGCATTCGGTACATGGAACGCTTTTTTCGATGCTGATTTCCTTCTCGACACCGCTTGCAATCTCTTCGAGAGTCAGTTTGACCCTTACGCGTATGTCACGTCCACGGGAAACTCTCTGCTGACGTGTGCCGCCGCCGAAACCTCCAAAGCCCCCGAATCCTCCGAATCCGCCTCCGAACGCACCGCCGAACAGGTCGTTGAGAATGTCGTTCAGATTGCCGAAGCCTCCGCTGAAATCCGGGCCGGCCCCTTCTACGCCTGCGTGCCCGAACTGGTCGTATCTCGCTTTCTTCTCAGCATCACTGAGTACGGAATATGCCTCTGCAGCTTCCTTGAATTTTTCCTCGGCTTCTTTGTTGCCCGGATTCTTGTCCGGGTGGTATTTTATGGCCAGCTTCCTGTAGGCCTTCTTTATGTCATCGGCACTTGCGCTCCTGTCAACGCCGAGCACCTCATAGTAATCTTTTTTTCCTGCCATAGTCTGATTCAAATTATACGCGTCAGATTCCGACTACAACTTTTGCAAAGCGTATCACTTTGCCGTTGAGCGTGTATCCGGTCTGTACTACATCGAAGACCTTTCCCTTCTTGTCTTCTTCTTGGACCGGGAACTGGGCCACAGCTTCGTGGAGGTCCGTGTCAAAAGGTTTCCCGAGCGCCTCAATGGCCTCAAGGCCCTTGCTATTGAGGTAGCCGGTGAGCTTTCCGTATATAAGTTCCGTTCCCTCTTTTGCGGCCTCGCTGTCAGACGATTCCTTGAGGACGGCAATTGCACGCTCGCAGTCATCCAATACCGGAAGCAGTCCCTTTATCGTGTCCATGGATGCCATGCTCACAAGTTCAAGCTTTTCCTGTGAGGTTCTTCTTCGGAAATTGTCAAATTCTGCCATGAGCCTCAGATAGTCGTCCTTTTCCTTTGCTATCTTTGCCTCAAGGTCGCTTATCTTCTTTTCGTAGTCAGTCTTTTCTTCCGGGCACTCTTGTGCGCTTTCCGTAATGACTTCCTCCTGCACTCCCTCTTCTTTTACGGTTTCCTTCAGCTCTTTTTCTTTGTTTTCCTTTGACATATCCATTTATCTTTTTTCTTTCTATAAACAATGCCACGAGTGCGGCGATAATTATTGTAAGCAGCATCTCATGCCTCCGAGAGGAATTTGTCCTCCCGAAAAGCCGCGGCAAAGATAACAAATAATCTGCCACCTGCGCAATTCTGACAAAATGGCAGTATTGCCTGCCGTGATGTGCAGCGGATGTCATGCCGGGCAATAACATTCAGGAATTTGCCGAAAAACTCCGCAACTGTGCCTGGGTTATGAAAATACTTACAACTTGTGCGCGGAATCTTTCAAAAACTTAAATAATATAACGGATTATTGAAAATATGATTAATTTTGTAGATTAATAAAACTTAATCGTAACATGGCAAAATTCTTTGATCCGCCTCAGGCGAAGCCCCTTCTGCCCAAAGAGAAGATTGACAAAGTTTATAAATCCATGAGGTTCAAAGTCTTCATGGGATCTTTCCTCGGATATGCCGCATACTATCTTGTGCGCAAGAACCTTTCCCTCGCGGCTCCGGGCATGATTGAGGACGGACTTGTTGACAAAGCGGGCGTCGGTATCGCAATGTCTGCGGTATCCATCGCGTATGCATTCAGCAAATTCATCATGGGAAGCGTGTCAGACCGCTCTGACGCCAGGAAATTCCTTGTTGTAGGCCTTGTGCTCTCCGCCATCACGATGATGTCGGTGGGCCTTATACCTTTCGGTGCAAACCAGGCCCTCAATGTCGCCGTCATATTCCTGCTCATGCTCATCGTGGGCTGGCTTTCCGGAATGGGCTGGCCTCCTTGCGGACGCATAATGGCGCATTGGTTCTCTCAGAACGAACGGAGTTTCAAGATGTCAATCTGGAATACCTCGCATACTCTCGGAAGCGGCAGCCTCGGCCTGATTGTCACTTTCGGAGTCTTCATTTTCGGTACTATGGGCATAGAGCAGACATGGAAGGCTGCATTCATAGTGCCTTCGGCCATTGCCATAGTGCTTGCACTTGTATGCTGGTGGGCTCTTCGTGACACTCCGCAGTCTTGCGGGCTTCCTCCGATTGACGAGTACAGGAATGATTTCTCAGGAGTGAAAAGCAAGAAAGGTGAGGAACAGAAGATTCCGTTCAAGACTCTTTTCATTGACTATATTTTCAAGAACAAATGGATTTGGCTCATAGCCTTGTCCAACGCCTTTGTATATATGGTACGCTATGGCGTGGGTGACTGGGCGCCTATCTACCTCCAGGAAATGGACATCATGACTGCCAAGGAGAGCAATCTGGCGTTCGCCCTGCACAATTATGCCGGCATATTCGGCACGATTGTTTGCGGATGGATTTCCGCCAAGTTCTTCAAGGGGCGCTGCGCTCCTCCGAACATCATTTTCATGGCGGCAGTCCTTATAGGCACTCTCGTGTATTGGCAGAGCGGGAACATAGCCGCTTTCATGGCTTCCGATGCGGCGGCCGTGTCTGCCGTCACAAAGACCCTCGTATATTTCGGCCTTATCCTGATAGGATTCTGCATCTACGGTCCCGTTGCCCTTGTCAGCATCCAGGCACTGAATCTCGTGCCGAAGAATGCGGCAGGTACTGCAGCCGGTTTTGTGGGCCTGTTCGGATATCTTATAGGTGATGCTATTCTTTCCAAGCTCATAATGGGCTCAGTTGCCCAGAGCGCCGGATGGAGCGTTACATTCGTGCTGCTTTGCGCTGCCAGCGTGATAGCGATTGTACTTTGCGCGATGACACTCAAGAGTGAAACGAAATAACCAGAAAAGACAAGATGAAAATAAATTCAATGTTGCACCGGATTGCGCTTTGCGCTGCTGTCCTGCTGGGTTCTTTGTCCTCTCTTTCCTGCAATAAGCCTGGTGCGGAGGGGGATGGTGCCGCGCTGGATGTTGAGTTTGAGGTGCCGTCTCAAATGAGGGTCAATTCTGATGACGGGTGCATCAGTTTCAGGATAATGATTCTTTCCAAGGCTCCTTTGAAGACAGACCGCATTCTTTTTGAAAGTGCTTCTTCATCATTTGATTGTGAGATATTTGAACTTGGAAAAGTCTCGTTCTCGGTCAGGATTCCGGACGGAATGATATCAGAGGAATACAGGATATATGTCCGCAGGGGTGAAGCGAAGAAGCTTGTCGGGACGTGTGACATGCTGATTGTGAATGCCCCGGCTATCGACATAGAGCCGGAAGACGGTGTCACGATATACGGAGCGGTCACGTGTGACGGCAAGGGACTTGAGAATGTCGTCGTTTCAGATGGCATAGAGGTGGTAAGGACAGACAAGGAGGGCATATACCAGATGAGATCTGCAAAGAAACACAGTTATGTCTTCATTTCAGTCCCGTCGGGATATGAGACTTTGAACGACGGAGTTTTTCCTGAACATTATTTCCAGCTGGGTAAGCCTGCAGATGAGGCTGAAAGGGTGGATTTTACTCTTGTGCAGAGCGGTGACCAGACAAATCATACTATGCTTGTTTTCGGAGACATGCACCTTGCCAACAGGACGGATGACAAAAAGCAGTTTGCGGAGTTCATCAAGGATATCAATCAGTATGTGACAGAAAACACAGGCAAGAAGATTTATGCGCTCACTTTAGGAGACATGTCATGGGACTGCTACTGGGTAACCAATTCATATGACCTCTCGACTTACGTGAGAGACATCAATGCAATCAAGAACCTGACGATTTTCCATACCATCGGGAACCATGACCATGACATGGCTTTTGCCGGAGACTTCTACACCGTCACCAAATATAAGAAGACAGTTGCCCCAACTTATTATTCTTTCAATATCGGCAAGGTACATTATGTTGTCCTGGATGATATCGAATGCACAAATACGGGTGCCGGTGACGCCGACAGCCGTGATTACAGGCGCAATCTTGTCAAGGAGCAGGTTGACTGGCTCAAGAAGGACCTGGAGCATGTGTCTTATGATACGCCTTTGGTAATAGCCATGCATGCGCCTCTCTACCGTGACAACGGCCTGTCTAACCTGACGAACACGTCGTCCATAGTGAATATCGTGAAATCTTACACCGAGGTCCATTTCCTTACGGCTCATTCCCATAAGGTATATAATGTCGATAAATTGGGGACGGACAATATTTACGAGCATAATACAGGCGCCGTATGCGCGACATGGTGGTGGAGCGCGTATGAGACTCCGGGAATACATATCGGTCAGGATGGCGCGCCTGGAGGATACCGCATAATGGAAATCGGGAACACATCGTTTTCATGGCAGTTCAAGCCTACCGGGAAATCTGCTGACTTGCAGTTCCGGACTTATGACAGGAATGCCATTGAGATGTCAACGTCCGTTTATGTGCCTTCTGCGGATGACTCGCATGCCAACAAGTTCCTGGACTATGCCAAGGATTTTGTCGCTCCAAGCTCGGAAAACTATGTTTATATAAACGTATGGGATTATGACCCTGAGTGGACCGTTGAGGTTACTGAAGGTGGCCGCCAATTGAGTGTTGAGAAAGTGTCCGTCTGCGACCCTCTCCACCTGATTGCCTATACTGCCAAGCGTCTCAACAAGAATGCGGCAGCTTCGTTTCCTACTGAGGCGACACCGCATATGTTTGTCGTGAAGGCCGCGGCAGCCGACTCGCAGCTGGAGATAAAGGTTACTGACCGTTTCGGAAATGTCTTCAAGGAATCCATGAAGAGGCCGAAAAGATTCTCGGTTGACAACTATAAACTCTAAACAAATATTTTAACAACAAAACAAAACCATTATGACAAGAATTATCAAAATGTCATTGTTATCTTGGATTTTGACTGTCGGGATGCTGCTGTCTGCAAATATGACGGCGTTCGCCCAAAGCGAAATAAAAGGTATCGTTTATGACACGGACAAATCCATGCCGATGATAGGCGCAATGGTTATCGTTGAAGGCACCAATGTCGCTTCAATGACCGACATTGACGGTAAATTCAATTTGAAGGCAAAGGAAGGAGACGTCCTGCTTGTGCAGTTCATGGGGTATATTGACCAGAAGACTGTCGTGGGCAAGTCCGGATTCTATGAATTTGTAATGAAGCCGGACAGCCAGATGCTTGAAGAGGTAATCGTCACGGCCCTTGGCATGAAGAGGGAGAAGAGGTCGCTCGGATATGCAGCTACTGATGTTTCCGGCGAATCGCTTGCTACCGTACAGAACAGCAACTGGCTTAACGGACTTCAGGGAAAGGTGGCCGGTGTGCAGTTCAACAGTGCTTCATCCGGACCTATCGGCTCCCAGAAGGTAGTTGTCCGTGGAGAATCGTCTTTGAGCGGCAACAGCAGCGCCCTCTTTGTCGTTGACGGTGTTCCGATTACCTCAGGCAGCATATCGAATGCCTCCGGTTCGCTTTATACCAATCAGGATGCTCCTGTGGACTTCGGTGACGGAGCGTCTGACATCAACCCTGATGACATTGAATCCATAACAGTGCTTAAGGGTGCAGCCGCTACTGCCCTCTATGGTTCACGTGCAGGTAACGGTGCCATTATAATAACTACAAAATCCGGTTCGACTGTCAAGGGAATCGGCGTGACTGTAAGTTCTTCTTTTACGGCCGACTGTCCGGGATATTGGCCTGATTTCCAGACACAGTATGGCTCCGGAGCTGACATGGGGGAGAATCCTTATAACTTCTGGGGCTCTACTTATACTGGTGAAAGCCAGGGACGCAACCAGAGCCGTTACGCGTTCGGTGAGGCCTTTGATGCGAACAAGCTCCGTTATCAGTATGCCGGAATGGACTGGGAGACAGGGAAGATTACCCCGACTCCGTGGGTATATCAGGATGACTGGTACACGGGTATCTTCAAGACAGGAACTACTTGGGACAACTCGGTAACGATAGAAGGAGGCAACGGAAAGGGGACAAGCGCCCGTCTTTCCCTGAAAGACACCAGAAATGACTGGATACTCCCGAACACCGGATATACCAAGCAGTCCGTGGCCTTGACATTCAACACGCAGATGTCAAAGTATATCAAGCTGAATGCGAAGGTGAATTATTACAGGACTGATTCTGACAATATGCCTTCAAGCGCGTATAACAACAACTCAGTGATGTATCAGCTTGTATGGAGCAAGAATACAGACAGCATGAAGGATTATGCCAATGAATATTTCAACGGCAGGTACAACAGCGAGACTTTCAATAATCCGGACTATCTCATAGGACGTGACAATTACTATAACCCATACCGTATCCTTTATGAAATGACCAACTCTATGGACAAGGACAGGATTTTCGGTACAGTGGGGCTCAACATTGATTTTACCAAGAACCTTACCCTTGACATCAGGACAGGTCTTGACATGAACAATGAATTCAGGACTCAGCGCAAGCCGTTCTACTCTTATAACTATCCGCAGGGATTCTATCGTGAGCAGTCAAATTTCGTTATGGAAATCAATACGGACTTCATGCTCAAATACAATAACAGCTTTTTAAATGACAGGCTGACATTGACGGCGGGCCTTGGCGGCAACAACATGTCTTACAGCCGCAGAAGCTGGAAGTATTCGCTGGAGCGCCTGCTGATAGAGAATATATACAACACGATCAACTGTCCTGTGGGAACGCAGCCTGACTACTCAGCATACAGGTCAAGGAAAGTCGTGAACAGCCTTTACGGAATCATCTCGCTGGGATGGAACGATATGGTCTATCTCGACGTCACGGGACGTAATGACTGGTCTTCAACCCTCGCACGCGGCAACTGGTCTTATTTCTATCCGTCGGTGAGCGCGAGTGTCATGTTTGACAAGATTTTCAACTTCCAGATCAATGCTCCTTGGTTCACATATCTTAAGCTACGTGCCTCATGGGCAAACGTGGGAAAGGATACAAGCCCGTATGCTCTTGACTATACCTTGACAAACACGGAGTTCCCTGGAGGATTCCGCCCTGCTGCGACAGCTCCGAAGTATGATCTTGAACCGGAGAAAGTGGCTACTTATGAAGTCGGTCTCGAAGCCAAGTTCCTGAAGAACAGGATAGGATTTGATGTCGCCATTTACCGTTCGGACATTACCAATCAGATTTATGATGTCCCTTATGACTATATGACAGGTTCAAAGTATTATACCCAGAATATAGGACTTATCAGAAATGAGGGAATCGAGCTTTCTGCCAACTTCATTCCAGTCAAGACAAAGGACTGGACATGGAGCATAGCCGTAAATGCTTCAAGGAACATAGGAAAGCTTATGAGGATGTACGAAGGATGGGACAACAACAATCCTCACCAGACGGATTACGGAACCACAATCGGCAGCCGTCTTTTCATATATAATTATGTAGGGCGTGAAATGGGTGAAATCTGGGCTAAGGGCCTCTCTAAGACACCTGCCGGCTCATATTATCTCGATGCTGACGGAAACAGGATAGACTGCTCGGGCCAGACTATAATCAGCGAGGCGACAGGACTTCCGAGCTCTTCCGATGAATTGAGGTATCTCGGAAATGTGAACCCTGACTGGATAGGAGGTTTCTCCACATCTCTAAGATGGAAGAATCTTAGCCTGGGGATGACGTTCGCCGCGCAGATAGGCGGAAAGACATATTCGGTGACAGCTGCCTGCCTCGGATATCAGGGAAAACTGAAGAACTCTCTTGAGGGCAGGTATGACGGATTCATTGCTCCCGGCTATAACGTAATCGGAACTGACGAGGACGGAAATGCCATCTGCAAGCCTAATGAGACTGTCACATCCAATGTCGTGACTTACTGGAACAAGGGACAGGGTGACCGCTATAACTTCGAAGAGTACATTTATGATACATCATATCTCAAATTGAAAGAACTCAGACTGGAATATAGTTTTCCGGCAGACCTGATGAAGAAGACCAAGGTATTCCAGGGCATATCCGTAGCTGCATATGCTACCAACCTGTTCTGCATATCCGATTTCCCGTTCTATGACCCGGAGGTGGGAACCTTGAACGGAGGAAATATCCTCAAGGGAATCGAGTCCGGCTCGTTCCCTATGAACAGGTCCTATGGTGTAAACCTTAAATTGAAATTCTGATTATGAAAAATATCAAATCAATAATTGCCGCTTCTGTGTCTCTCGGCTGCCTGGTGTCATGTACTCATAACTTTGAGGACATCAATACCAATCCGAACAAATTCCTGTTTGGCCAGGAGAAGGCATACAATTGCGTGGAGCCTATTATTTACGGAACCGCGAGGAATGTGCAGAACTATTCCTATTTCTGGAACAATGAGCTTGTCCAGATGACAGCCTACACAGCCGGCGCGACACGTCAGGAGCATATGTACAGCATAACCGGAGGAAACTGGCAGTCCGTATGGGACGCTTATGCCAGGTATGGTTTTGACTCCCACCACATGATAGACCTTGCCGTAAGGGACGGGGACAAGTTCCTTGAGGGCGTAGGCCTTGTGATGAAGGTGCACTGCCTGTCCAATCTGGTATCCCTGTTCGGTGACATTCCATTTGTGGAGGCATACAAGGGAAGGACCGAGGGCATACTGGAGCCTGCTTTTGATTCCCAGGAGGATGTTTTCGGCTATCTGCTCCGTGACCTGGACAGTGCCAATGTCATTTTCTCCAGGAATCCGAAGCCTGTCAGGACCGGCCTGGACGGAATGTATGATGATGATGCCGCCTCATGGCGCAAATTCGCCAATTCACTGAAGCTTAGGCTGTTGCTGCGCGTAAGCGGCATAAATGACAAATACTGGGCGCAGATGCAGGAGATTATCGACAATCCGTCCATGTATCCTGTATTCACTTCCAATGATGACAATGCGAGGGTGAGATTTAAGGTTACAGACCCTTATATGTCATATTTCGGAAACGACAAGATTACTGAAAGCGACTTTACCGGACACAGGGTGACAGAGCAGGTCATCAAGATGATGACTGTGCTGGATGCTGACGGAAATGCGACATATGAGGACCCGCGCTTGAATTATTGGGCGAAGATGCGTTCCGGCAAATGGAAAGGCACTATTTCCGGATGTACAGAGGGACAGAAGAACGCCGCTGATGAAGGGGCTGCGATTCCGAACTATGAGTTGCTTGCACGTCCTGAAATGGATGCGTTCTACATGGATTATTCAGAGCTGCTTTTCATATATGCTGAAGGCAAGCTGAAAGGCAAGCTGAATTTGCCGGAGACAGTCAAGGCCTATTATGAGAAGGCTGTTGCAGCCAGCATGGAAAAATGGTCCGCATACAATACTTTCACTGCAAAGGCCCGTCCTATCAAGGCCAAGGATGTGGATACTTTCCTTGCTTCAGCAATCGGCTCATTCGACAATGCCGGCACTGAGGAAAGCATTTACGGCTCACAGGAGGAACTGGTGCTTTCACAGAAATGGTTGTCGCTTTATTATGTCCTTTTCGAACCGTACAATGAGTGGAGAAGAACTGAATATCCTGTTCTTACAATAGGTGACGGTACTATTTCCAATAATTTTGAATTGCCTACACGTTTCGGCTATCCTAATTATACCGTTTCGACAAATAGTGCGAATGTCGGGATTGCACTGGAACGTATGGGAGGTGCAAATGACATGCATACGGCTTTGGTCTGGAGCTACAAGAAGCTCAATGGCGGAAGTCACCGCAATCCATATGAAGCCAAATAATTGTAAAAATGATGATTATGAATAAGATATTGAAGATTGCTGCGGCTGTTTCGGGGCTTGTGCTGTCGGCAGCTTGCCAGGATGAGCTGACTTTGGTGCCGGATTTTACCGTTACCGATGCATCAGGCAATGTTGTGCTTTCTTTGTCGGCGGGCAATCAGTATGAACTTGACCTGTCCGCATTTCAGTATGCGGTGTCAGCCAATAAGAACAACGAGATTCTCGCAGCGGATATTTTTAATGTGGCTTCCAACATGTCTTGGAAGATTGTGGCTGCAGAAGACGGACAGGAATGGGTAAGGCCATTCCCTGCCGAGGGTGATAAGGAAGGCCGTTTCCTTTTCCTTGTGGAAAGGAATAATGACCAGACTGAGTCGCGTACTGCATATTATAACATTTTCGTGAATGACGGCAAGTCAGAGACTCAGGTTCCGGGAATGATAATCATTAACCAGGAAGCCAATGTTGACTTTCTCAAGGCCTCCGTGGCCAAGGTTGATATCAACAAGGACGATACCGCCCGCAAGAATATCGTAGTGACGGCCAACGTTGACTGGACATACGAGATTGTTCCTGACGAGCAGTATGCTACCGCTGACCTGGACTGGCTTAAGGACCTTACCGTACATCCTGCCGGCCAGAAGATTGATACCATAACGGTAAAGGCTTCTGACAATTCGGACGGTGTGATAAGAGGTGCTATAGTGAACATAATCTGCGAATCGGAGCCAAAGTTCAACAAGTCAATTCCTTTGACCCAGTATGGAAAAGATGTTGACATAACCGGTTTCCCGGTTTCATGGTCTGTCGGTCTTGGAAGTGCTGAAGAGGCGAATTTCAACGGAACTTTCGCGTCTGAGGGCTACGGAAGTGCTACTACTGGAGAAGGACGTTTCGTTTTTGTCGAAGCGGAAGGTAAGGCAGACCCTGCCAATGCATTTACGCGTGTAACTGGAGGAACAGGAGAGCCTTATGTGACCGGTGTATGGCCTGGAGACTATTGGGGATTCATCGCTGATACTCCGGTTTCAAGTGGAACTATATTGAAGATAGTGTTTGAAACGAGATGCTCCAAGACTGGACACAAGTTCTGGAGGCTTGAATATCTTGACGGAGAAGAGTGGAAGGTGGCAGGCAAGTCATTGACCACGGAAGAGCCTGGCTATGCAGTCTCATATACTCATGCTATGGAAAGTGACGGAAGCACGAATACCGTAGTGTCATCTTCTGTGAAATATGAGAACACCACAGCCTCTGTAGAATTCCGCTTTATCTGCGCTGCCAACTGGCAGGCTTCCGGAGCCGGAGCCTTGGCTGCTCCAAACGGAGGAACTTCACGTATTTCCTATAGGACGGGAAGTGTCAGCCAGCCGACTATTTCATGTGTGGCAGCGGGAACTGAGGACATGACTCCTGCAAATATCAGCATTTCTGGCCTTGAGGAAGGCGGTGTCCTTACTTTTGAGGGCAATCCTGAAACTTCAAAGACTATCGTGGTCAATTCGGACATGGACTATACCGTGACTTCAAATGTTCCATGGATTACGATTGAAAACGGTACCGGAGTTGCCGAGCAGCAGAACAATGTCGTTGTGACTTGCTCTGACAGTGACCTTTCCGTTATAAGGAAAGGCATGATTGAGGTCAAGTCCGGAATATCAAAGAAAAATATTCTTGTCATCCAGTCTGCTGCCGGCGGTGAGCTTGAGCCTCTTATCAGTGTAGTAGGCGGAAATTACGTGACAGTAATAGGTGAGGGCGAGGAGTTTGCGGCCAAGGTTCAGGCTAATGTGGACTATGAGATTGAGGCTTCCGAATGGATTTCCGTGGTTCCGGCTGTTGATACCAGGGCTTTGGTTGAGGTCAGGGAGCATCGTTTCGTGGCGGCACCTAACATGACAGGGGCAAAGAGGACTGGCTTTGTAAGATTCCGTCAGGGAGAGCTTGAGGCTGTGCTTAATGTCACACAGGACAATTTCGAGCCGAGGATTGACATGACGCTTCCTCGCGGACTTGCTTTCATTCCTGCTTCGGGGGGGGCTTCTGTTCCGGTACATATTGAGGCAAATGTTGACTTTACTGTAAGCTCGGATGTCCTTTCATTGCCGACGGGCGTGACTCCGGCAGGTGAATATGACATGGATTTTACAGTTCCTGCAAATGCCGGCCTTTCAAGAGACATCGCGGTGACATTCCATAACGAAAAATATGACTTTACTTGCGAGTACAGAATCGTGCAGCACGGAACCGATGTTATTTTCGCGGATGATTTCTCATGGCTTGCACCTATAGTCAAGGCGTTAGGTGAAGGAAACTATGACACCGTAGGCTCCAAGGATTTGGGTGCAAAGGCCCCTAATATCTATACTACGGCTGCGATAAAGGCTGCTTTTGTTCCGTTGTGCAATGAAATCGGATATTACATCCCGGGCAAGGCAGACGGGGCAAACGATGTCCTTTATCTCCAGGACTGCTACCTGAAGATGGGCAAGACATCGACCAAGAGCCAGACATCATTGACTCTTCCTTCGATGGATGCTGGCGGACAGGCTTTTACCCTTTCGTTTGACTGGGCAAGGATGGTCCAGGGAGACGGAACGATAGACAAGTATACTCTGACTTTGATGATTACCGGTAACGGTACTTTTGCCAATGGGACTAAGTACAGCGATGAACTTTCCACTCCTCAGGGCAAGGGAGAGATTTTCTGGACAAATGTCTCGGCTGAGATTTCCGGGGCTGACAAGGATACGAGAATAACGATTGTGGCTACCGACCTTCTGGATAAGTCAACAGGAAATATTGACTACACCAAGAGCGGCGGAAAGCGTATGTTCATAGACAACATTGTCGCCAAAATCAACTGAAATTGACTGTTCCCTCTGATTGAAGAGGACAATTGCAGCTACGGGCTGGCCTGGATTTCCTGGCCGGCCCTTTTTAGGATGCCTTTGTATAATACTGGCAAGGCTCCAGAACTGTTGCGATAATCAGCAAATTTGCCTATTTTTGTGATGCGTCAGACTTTTGCGCAGACTAATCGCAGCGGAATGGAAGAAAACCACGGCATATCCCTTTCCCGGAGCACTTGGGAAAGACTTTCAAAAATCAGGCATCTTGCCCTGGACATGGATGGCACCATATACATGGGTGGCACATTGTTTCCTTTTACACTGAAATTCCTTTCTGACATGTCGGAAGCAGGGATCGGGTATTCTTTCCTGACCAACAACCCGTCCCAGTCAGTGGATGACTATCTGAAAAAGCTCGGGCGCATGGGCATAGAGGCCACGCAGGACAATATGTACACGACCTCTCTCGCTGCCATTGATTATATCAGGACGGCATTTCCTGGTGCAAGGCGTCTTTTCCTGCTCGGAACTCCCAGCATGATTTCACAGTTCACCCAGGCTGGATTCGAATCCTGCGGAGATGACCCGGAGGATGTGCCGGATGTGCTTGTGGTGTCTTTCGACAAGACCCTTGAATATTCAAGACTGTGCCGTGCCGCATGGTGGGCCTCACAGGACATTCCGTATCTCGCCACTAATCCGGACAAGGTATGTCCTACGGATGAGAAGACTGTCCTTGTGGACTGCGGCTCCATCTGCAGATGTATCGCCCATGCTACAGGGAGGCAGCCTGACGTGACTCTCGGCAAGCCCGATCCCAATATGCTTAAGGGAATCATTGAACGTCACGGACTGAAGCCGGAAGAAATAGCGATGGTAGGGGACAGGATATATACCGATACTGCTATGGCCCGTAATGCAGGTGCATTCGGCGTGCTTGTCCTTTCGGGAGAGACTACAATGGAAACTGCAGAGGCGGTCGCTGAAGATGCGAGGACAAATCCTTCGCCTGAGTTTTTCCCTCCGGACCTCATATGCCGCGACATAGCCCAGTTGGGCGAGCTGCTTCTTATGGCAAAGGCCTCATGCGAAAAATGACAAGATGATATCAATCAACCAATAACAATTTAAACTACATGAAAAAGAAAACGATTTTGTTTGCAGTTGCGGCACTTTCAATCGGTGCCTGCTGCAGTCCGGCAGTTGAGCCGGCAATCCCTTCTGACAGCAGGATTGAGAAAAGTGTCGAAAAGATTCTGAGCGGGATGACTCTTGAGGAGAAGGTCGGCCAGATGACACAGATTACCGCGACTGCAATAGCGAACGGCCTGGAGATAACTCCTGCCGGAGATTCCATTCTCAGGGTTCATAAGGTAGGGTCTGTACTCAACACACCTGGTGACATAGCGCAGTCTCCAGAAGGCTATGAACAATTCATAAGCGAGCTTCAGAGGATTTCTCTTGAGACAACCGGAATACCTTGCCTCTACGGGCTTGACCATATCCACGGAACCACATATGTTGCAGGCGGAACTCTTTTCCCGCAGGAAATCAATATAGCTGCGACCTTCAACAGGGAACATGCCTACAATATGGGAAAGGTCACGGCATACGACAGCCGTGCGGCAAATGTCCCATGGACTTTCTCTCCGACAATGGACCTTGGACGCAATCCGGCATGGCCTAGAATGTGGGAAAGTTTCGGTGAGGATGTGTATGTGAATGCACAGATGGCTGTGGCAGAGACACATGGCATGCAGGGAGATGACCCTAATCATGTCGGACCTTATAATATCGCCGCATGTGCCAAGCATTTCATGGGCTACGGTGTCCCTGTGACGGGACAGGACCGCACACCTGCGTCAATCGCACCTGCGGAACTGCGTGAAAAGCATTTTGAGCCTTTCCGTGAGTGCCTGCGTTCCGGAGCCTTGTCCCTTATGGTCAATTCCGCAAGCAACAACGGCATGCCTTTCCATTGCAATGCCGAGCTTCTTACAGGATGGGTCAAGGAAGACCTCAACTGGGACGGAATGATTGTAACCGACTGGGCTGACATCAACAATCTCTATACCCGTGAGAGGGTGGCTTCATCCAAGAAGGAGGCAGTCAAACTTGCCATCAATGCGGGGATAGACATGGCTATGGTGCCATATGAGTGCCAGTTTGCCATAGACCTCAAGGAACTTGTCGAAGAGGGAGAGGTGCCGATGAGCCGTGTGGATGATGCCGTGCGCCGCATCCTGAGGCTGAAATTCCGCTTGGGCCTGTTTGACGTACCGAATACACGCCTTGAGGACTATCCTGATTTCGGCTCGCAGAAGCATGCCTCTCTTGCATATGAGGCAGCTCTTGAGTCTGAGGTGCTTCTCAAGAATAACGGTATTCTTCCGCTCAAGAAGGATGTGAAGATTCTGGTGACTGGCCCGAACGCCAACTCAATGAGGACCCTGAACGGCGGCTGGTCATATACATGGCAGGGACACGGAGCTTCCATTCCTGCATTTACCGAAAAATATAACACCATTTATGAGGCTCTTGCAGCCAAATTCGACAATGTGAGATATGTTCCGGGAGTAGAATACGACCTTTACGGTACTGATTGGAAGACGGACAAGGCTACAGGAATCCGTGAGGCTGTCGCTGCCGCACGCGGTTCCGAGGTAATAATCGCCTGTATCGGAGAAAATTCATATTGTGAGACTCCAGGCAATGATACTGACCTTAATCTGTCTGCGAACCAGAAGGCTCTCGTAAAAGCATTGGCAGAGACCGGACGTCCTCTTGTGCTTGTGCTCAACGGCGGCCGTCCGCGTATCATCAATGACATCGAGCCGCTGGCAACTGCCGTAGTGGATGTCATGCTTCCTGGAAATTACGGCGCGGATGCACTGGCTTCGCTTCTTTCAGGGGAAGAGAATTTCAGCGGAAAGCTTCCGTTCACTTATCCTAAATATACCAACAAGTTTGCTGTCTATGACTATAAGCCGTCTGAGAACCAGGGCACTATGGCAGGAGTCTATAATTACAATGCGGTTATGGATGTTCAGTGGCCTTTCGGACATGGATTAAGCTATACTTCGTTCAGTTATTCGGACATGGCGGTATCTGCTGATGAGTTCGGAGCTTCAGATGTGCTGAAAGTTACGGTTGACGTTACCAATGACGGAAATGTTGCCGGAAAAGAGAGCGTTCTGCTTTTCTCAAGCGATTTGTATGCAAGCTCGACTCCGGATGTGCGCCGTCTGCGTGCCTTCACGAAGGTTGAACTTGCTCCTGGCGAGACAAGGACAGTTGAGTTTGAAGTACCGGCAAAAGACCTTGCCTTTGTCAATTATGACGGAAAATGGACTCTTGAGGAGGGTGATTTCATACTTTCTGTCGGAGGGCAGAGCTGCAATGTCAGGTGCCGCGAGACAATTGTTTGGGACACTCCGAATATAAAATGACGCCTTAAGGCGCCGCAAAAATTTTTACGATATGACAATAGCGGTAGCTGGAACAGGATACGTGGGGTTGTCTATGGCAACCCTGCTTTCACGCAAGCACAGTGTGACTGCGGTTGACATAATTCCAGAGAAGGTTGCGATGATAAATGCGCGGCAGTCTCCGGTGCAGGATGACTATATAGAGGATTATTTTGTGACCGAGGAACTTGACCTTACCGCGACCCTTGATGCTGAGCATGCATACAGGGACGCGGAACTGGTTATCATCGCGGCTCCGACCAATTATGACCCGAAGAAGAATTTTTTTGACACTTCTGCTGTGGAGGATGTGATTGAGACCGTGATGCGGGTTAATCCGTCAGCTTTTATGGTCATCAAATCTACAGTTCCTGTCGGATTTACGGAATCCGTGCGTGCCAAGACCGGAAGCAGGAGGATATTGTTCAGTCCGGAGTTCCTGCGCGAGTCCAAGGCCCTGTATGACAATCTTTATCCGAGCCGCATAATAGTCGGTACGGATTTGTCGGACCCTATGCTCATCGAGGCCGCTGAAGGTTTTGCGGCATTGCTTAAGGAGGGCGCGCTCAAGAAGGAAGTTAATGTTCTGCTGATGGGATTTACAGAGGCGGAGGCCGTCAAGCTGTTCGCCAATACGTATCTTGCCTTGCGTGTGAGCTATTTCAACGAGCTTGACACATATGCGGAGATGAAAGGGCTTGACACTCAGAAAATAATAGAGGGTGTATGCCTTGACCCGCGCATCGGCTCACATTACAACAATCCGTCGTTCGGCTATGGCGGCTATTGTCTTCCTAAGGACACGAAGCAGCTTCTGGCCAACTATGATGATGTCCCCCAGAACCTGGTCCGTGCGATTGTGGAGAGCAACCGTACGAGGAAAGACTATATTGCGGACAGGGTGCTGCAGCTTGCCGGGTATTATTCTTACAGCGAAGGCCCTGACTACAGCTCCGAACTTGAGAGGCCTTGTACAATCGGGGTTTACCGTCTTACCATGAAAAGCAATTCCGACAATTTCCGCCAGAGTTCCATTCAGGGGGTAATGAAGCGCATCAAGGCCAAGGGTGCCAGGGTCGTGGTATATGAACCTGCGTTGGAAGACGGCACTACTTTCTTCGGCAGCCCTGTCATAAATGACCTTGGAAAATTCAAGGGCATGTGTGATGCCATCATTGCCAACCGCTATGACATGGTTCTTGATGATGTGAGGGACAAGGTATATACCAGGGATATTTTCAAGAGGGACTGATGATTATGGATACGCATATTGTGATTATGGCAGGAGGAATCGGCAGCCGGTTCTGGCCAATGAGCACTTCGGATGTCCCGAAGCAGTTCGTGGATATTATGGGAGTCGGAAAATCCCTTCTGCAAATGACTGTGGAACGTTTTTCCGGAGTCTGTCCGATAGATAACTTCTGGGTCGTGACGGGGGATAGGTATGTGCCTCTTGTAAAGGAACAGCTTCCGCAGCTGCCTGCTGACAATATTCTTGCGGAACCGGCAGCCAGAAATACGGCGCCTTGCATCGCATATGCATGCTGGAAGATAAAGACTCATCATCCGTCCGCAAATATTGTCGTGACTCCGTCTGACGCGCTTGTGCTGGAGCCGCAGGAGTTCCGCCGTGTCATAAATGAGGCATTGGATTTTACTGTCTCTGGCCAAAGGATAGTCACTATCGGAATAAAGCCATCACGTCCTGAGACCGGATACGGATATATCGAGACAGGTGACGAGGTAAGCGGGACATGTGCCGTGCATGGAGTGAGATCTTTCCGTGAGAAGCCGTGCCGGGAGGTTGCCGAGCAGTATCTGAGTGCGGGAGGTTATCTGTGGAATGCCGGCATATTCGTATGGAATGTTGAAACCATCGTGGATTCCATACGCAGATATGCTCCGTCCATAGCTTCCGTAATGGATGAGATGTCCAAGTCTTTTTATACGGATTCCGAGCATGATGCTGTGGAGAGGCTCTTCCCTACATGCGAGAAGATATCAATAGATTATGCCGTGATGGAGAAAGCCGGAAACTGCATTTATACTATTCCAGCTGATTTCGGTTGGAGTGATCTTGGCACATGGGGCTCTTTGCGCACATTGATGAACCGTGATGAATGCGGAAATGCGGTTGTTGGCAAGGATGTGCGCCTGTTCGGATGCAAAGGGTGCATAGTGCATGCTCCTGGGGAGACAACAGTGATAGTGCAGGGGATGGAGGACTGCATTGTGGCCGAGCATGACGGCCGGCTTCTGGTTTGCCGTCTTGACCATGAGCAGAGTATAACAGATTATATCAAATAGCATGGCAGACAATTATCTCGAGAACAAGTACCAGGCTTTGCAGGAGCGCAAGGCCAAGGAACAGAAAGCACGTCAGGCTGCCTGGAAGAAGCGTATGGACGCTTACCGCAAAAAGCTTCAGGAACAGGAAGAAGACAGGAAGTAACAGACAAAAATAAATTATTGCTGTCCGATAAAACTCAAATAGCGCAATAAAGTATGGCTCGAACGC